>JAABUQ010000458.1_pt1 | contig 94057 bp, 79 predicted proteins | sample 5560001 | NCBI WGS metagenome assembly JAABUQ01 (sample SAMN10711888, study PRJNA513371) | rock metagenome | isolation source: Antarctica rocks | place: Antarctica: Victoria Land, Finger Mt nord | collected 2015-12-18
GGAGTGAACTCCGAGGCTCGGAGAAAACACCGTCGAGGCGACGGAAGAGCCGACGATCGGCATTATCCTGTGTCGCCGCGACACTGTTTTGTCCAGCCTCGGAGTTCACTCCGTGGCTTTTCGCTCCGTGGCTTTTCGCTCCATGGCTTCCGGGTATACTCCTTTCATGCCTCATTCCGAACCGTGCGCTTCCAACCCGCCGCTGCTGAAGATCGCCGGCGCAACCGTCGTTAAAAACGGGACGCGCGTTTTAGACAATCTCTCACTCGAAATCGCGCTGGGGCAGCATACGGCGATCTTTGGGCCGAACGGTTCCGGGAAATCGTCGCTGATTAAGCTCCTCACCCGGCAGCATTACCCGCTGGCGAAGCCCAGCGGCGAGCCGGCAGTGACCATCTTTGGGCAGGCGCGGTGGGATATCTTCACGCTCCGCAAACAGCTCGGCATTGTCTCGGCGGATGTGCAGCAGGAGTTTGTCTCGGACGCAGACCTGACGGGGCGCGAAGTCGTGCTATCTGGGTTCTTTGCCGGGCACGGGCTGGCCGCCCACCACGAAGTCACGCCGGAGAGGGAAGACCGTGCGGAAGCCGCGCTGCGTCTGGCGCACGCGGAACATCTGGCCGGCAAGCCGATAGCCCAGATGTCTACGGGGGAAGCGCGGCGCATTCTCATTGCCCGCGCCCTCGCGCCGGACCCGAAGGCTCTGCTGCTGGACGAGCCGACGACAGGCTTAGATTTGTCCGCCCGGCGGCGGTTTCTCGATACCCTGCGCGGGATTGCCAGGGCGGGCAAGACAATACTTCTGGTGACGCATCACGCCGAAGAAGTCCTGCCGGAGATTGGCCGTGTGATTTTGCTGCGTGAGGGCCGGGTATTTCGCGATGGGCCGACGGAAACAGTGCTGACTTCGGGCAATTTATCGGCGCTCTTTGGGGAGGCCGTGGAAGTGCGGCGGCGCGGCGGCGTGTATTCGGCAGGAGCTATATGAACGGCATTTTAAACATAGACAAGCCTGCCGGGATGACCTCGCATGATGTAGTCGGGCGGGTGCGGCGCATCGCTCACTTGAAGCGGGTCGGTCACGCCGGGACACTCGACCCGGACGCCACCGGCGTGCTGCTGGTCTGCTTGGGACAGGCCACCCGGCTTTCCGACTATCTGGCCGCCGAAGGCAAAGCCTACCGGGCCGTGCTGGCGCTGGGGAAAACAACGGCGACCGAAGATGCGTCCGGCGAAGTCCTGACCGAGACCGATGCGAGCGGCATCACCGAAAGCGAGCTGGCTGCGCTGCTGCCGCGCTTCACCGGCGCTATTCAGCAGATCCCGCCGATGGTCTCGGCGGTCCACCACGAAGGGAAGCGCCTGTACGAGCTGGCCCGCGCGGGCATCACGGTCGAGCGCACGGCCCGGACCATCCGCATTGATGCACTCACTTTGCTGAACTTCACGCCCGGCCTTCTTGCGACCGCGACGCTTGATATTGCCTGCGGCAAGGGGACTTATATCCGTACACTCTGCGCCGATTTAGGCGCGGCGCTGGGGGTCGGCGGCCACATGCAGTCCCTGCGGCGCACGCAGGTCGGCGCGTTTGCCGCCGACGCCGCGACCCCGCTGGATGCGCTGACCGAGGAGAACCTGCCGGGCCTGCTGGTTCCCTCGGCATCGGCCCTAAAAGGCTGGCCTGCCCAGACGGCGGCGACTGAAGCCGAGTGCGGCGACATCAAAGCGGGCCGCGCCCTGCCTTCAGATCTGCCGCCGGGAACTGAGGCCCGGATTTTAGGCGCAGCAGGGGAGCTGATCGCCCTGGGACGGGCCGATGGGGAACACCTGCGTCCGTTCAAAGTGTTTGTGTGACAGAATCTATGGGGCCGGGCTGACCAGAGCCGCAGTTTCGGCCTGACGCTCGGTTTTGGGGTGGCCCGGCATGAACGGACGCTCAAACGCCAGGTGAAACAGGTAGGCAAGGCCCAAACACAGCGGCGCTCCGACAAAAAGCAGGAGGAAAAACTGGGCCAGGTGCGGCGTCCCATGCTTGTGCAGAATGTCCTGCATCTTGATTAAAATGGGGAAATGGACCAGATACAGACTGTAAGAGAACGCGCCGAGGGTCATCATGGGGCGGGACTCCAGCACGCGGACCCCCGTTTTTCGCAGCCAGCCCGACTGATCCGGAGCCGCGCAGGCAAGAATGAACAGGACCGCGAGAAGACCGACATAAGTGTCGCCCACCCAGTAGAAGCTCTGAAACCAGGGCGGCTGCACCGTCGCCAGCACCACGAGGCCGGCGGCGAGGATGCCGACCGAGGAGTTCAGGAAACGCGCGTCCTTCAGCCGCCGACCTGCTGGACTGTCCGGGCCGCAAAGTACGTCCGCCGCCGCCATGCCGAGGGCAAACAATCCGAGATACCACGGGGAAGTCCAGCTTAAATTGGACGCCGCCGGCAGCACAAGAAGCGGCAAGAAGCCCAGGGCGAAGCCGACAACGACGGTCCAGGCACTGCCGAAACGCCGCCAAACCGGCAGCAGCAGCAGCGCAAACACGAAATAAATCTGCCATTCCCATGCAACGCTCCACAGGGGAATATCAATCTGCATGCTGTAGCGAGAAAACAAGTCGTGGAACAGCAGGAAATGCGCCCCGATGTCCGCCGCCGAGAGGTCAGTCGCCCCGCCGCTGGTGTGCTTGACAAGGCGGTGCGAGGCGACTATAATCAGCAGCACGAAGCTCAGCGCCACATAGTAGGGCGGCAGGATGCGCCGCGCCCGGCGCCGGGCAAATCCGAGCAGCCCGCCCGGCAGGCGGCAGTCTTTGGCGCGGGCGACCGGCAGCATCAAGCAGAAGCCCGACAGCACAATAAACACGGCAACCGCGTAATGCGGAAAGCACAGCCCGCGCGTCGCCCACACAAACGCAGGCGGTAAAGACGTTGCCACACGGCCGCCGTCGCCATAGGCCGTGACCGAGTAAAGATGCGCGATGACGACATACAGCGCCGCCCCGCCGCGCAGGCCGTCAAGGAAGTTCAGACGCAGACGTGCCGGCGGAGCGGCTGTTTGTGCCGGCAAAGAGTGGGGAACTGCCATAACAAGTATCGTTCTTTCCGAGATGCGCCGAACAGGGGTATGTTACTCCTCCTGCAAATTCCATGCCAATCTCGCCGCATAGCCATTCAGTCAATTTTCTTCGACCCGCTTTCACTGCCTGTCATGCGTATTATTAATCCACTTCAAGAAGCGCCGGAAACCCTGCAAAATACTGTCGTCGCCATTGGCGTCTTTGACGGCGTCCACCGGGGCCATCAGGAAATCCTCAAGCAGACCGTTCGGGAAGCCAAATCACAGGGCCTTTCGCCGGTGGTGCTCACCTTTGACATTCACCCCGGCGAGCTGTTCGCCCCGGATCAGTCGCCGCTGTATATCGCGTCGCTTTCCCAGCGAGCTGCGCTGATAGATCTCTACGGCGGCGGGATTGAAGCTGTCGCCGTGGCCCGGTTCGACCGCGAGTACGCCGCCCTTTCCCCAGAAGCGTTCGTTGCGGAAATCTTAGAAGCGCGTCTTGGCGCAAAACACGTTCTGGTCGGCGCTGACTTCCGCTACGGCAGCCGGCGGGCGGGCAGTGTCACGGACCTGCTTGCCGCCGGCGCTTCGTGCGGCTTCACGGTGACTGTCGTGCCGCCGATCTTAATCCACGACCACCGGGTTTCTTCGACCCAGATACGCGGGCTAGTCGCGGACGGCGACCTCCCGGCGGCGATTGACCTGCTCGGCCACCCGTTTGTCGTGGAAGGCACAGTTAGGTACGGCAAGCAGCTTGGACGCACCCTGGGCTACCCGACCGCCAACCTCCACCCCGCCCAGCCCCGCCAGCTCCTGCCCGGCAGCGGCGTCTACGCCGCCTACGCCCTGTTAGCCTCCGGCCAAACCGTCCGCGCCGCCGTGTCCGTCGGCACCAACCCGACAACAGACACCGATGGCGGCCACAAAATCGAAGCGTTCTTGATGGACGATTTCACCGGCGACCTCTACGGCCAGCCGCTTGCGCTCGACTTCCGCGAGAAAGTCCGCAACGAGCAGAAGTTCAGCGGCCTCGGCGCTCTAGTGACCCAAATGGCACTGGACGTGTCCGGCATCGCCGAACGCCTTGCCTAAAAGTCGTGCGCGATAGGTAGAATAACGTAAAGGAAGCAGCCATGACTGTTGTGAGCCAGGCGTTCCAGTTTCTGAACAGGTCCTATAACGGTCGCCCCCTGCTTGCCGCCCTCTCCGTGCTTGCCGCAGCTTCGGCAGTTGCGTTTTGGATTTGGCCTACCCCCTATCGAGAATGGGTATCACGCGGCGGCAAATATGGCAAAGGCCCGATTGTGCATCACCGTATCAACCGCTTCAACGGTACGAAGGAATACAGCTTTCCGGGTTTCTTCGGCACAGCGAACTGGCAGCCGGAGAGTAGCCCGGCGCAACAAACCGAAATCAAGACAACATCAAGGACAAGAACATGAGCGACCAAAATCTGCTCGCCCGCATTGTCTCACAGCCCAGTATCTTGATAGGGAAGCCGATTATCCGAGGAACACGGTTAAGCGTGAAATATATCTTAAACCTGTTAGTTGCCGCACAGGCGCGGCAAGAGTAAGAGGGTATGGGAGAGCCTCACGCCCTTCTCAGAACTTCCTTAACCCCATCAAACAGTGAACTTCAATGTCCACAACAAGCTGCGGCTTACTGCGTTCTGTCACCCGTTCAATGTGTAATCGTTGACTTTCCTCTCCCCTAAACAGTATAATCAGGGCAGAAAGTACCAATTATGGCTGAACTGATCCAACTTGATGTCCTGACGCCGTCGCTATCGGTGTCTCCGGTCAGCGCCGGGCCGCGCGTCTTAAACCGGCGCATTCCCGAATGGCTGACGATTAAGCTGCCGAAACGGCAGGGAATTGAAGAAGTCGAAGGACTGATGCGAAAAGCCGGGCTGGTCACGGTCTGCGAGGAAGCCCGTTGCCCGAACCTCGGCGAATGCTGGTCCAAAAAGACGGCGACCTTTATGATCCTCGGCGATACCTGCACCCGCGCCTGCCGCTTCTGCGCGGTCAAGACCGGCAAAGGCGGGCCGCTTGACCCCGAAGAACCCCGCAAAGTCGCCGAAAGCGCGGCGGCGCTGGGACTAAAGCACACGGTTGTCACCAGCGTGAACCGAGACGAGCTGCCCGACGGCGGCTCGCGCCACTTTGCCGAGACCATCGGCTGGCTCAAAGCCCTGCTGCCGGAGACGATTGTGGAAGTGCTGACCCCCGACTTCTTGGGGAACAAAGCCAATATCCAGAACGTCGTAGACGCCAAGCCCCACGTCTTCAACCACAATATCGAGACGGTGCCGCGCTTGTACCGGCAGGTCCGTCCGCAGGCTCGCTACGCCCGCTCGCTCCAATTCTTGCAGTATGTCAAGGCGTCCGACCCAGAAATCTACACGAAAAGCGGGTTCATGGTCGGCCTCGGCGAGACCAAAGAGGAAGTAGTCGCGCTGCTCCAAGACCTGAAAGCGCACTCTGTTGACGCCGTGACAATCGGCCAATACTTAAAGCCGGGCAAGAACTATCTGGACGTGGTGGAGTATGTCCACCCGGACGTGTTCGCCGAGTACAAAGCCATCGGCGAGGCAATGGGCTTCTTGTTTGTCGCGTCGGGACCGTTTGTGCGGTCGTCGTACAACGCCAAAGAGTTCAGCGATATGTTTCTGGCGAAGCAAGCGGCGAGTAAACTGGCGGCAGGCACATAGAACAACAGGAACCGTATCCGGCATTGACCGGCATCGAAATGCCGGGCTACTATGCTCAGGAGAGCATTACTTCGTATCGGAGAAAGTGTCTTCGACACTACGGACCCAGCAAGGCGGTCTTGCCCTCAGTCACGCAGTGACTTTCTCCGATACGAAGTAATGCTCTCCTGAGCATAGTAGCCTGGTAATTTATTACCGGGTGCCTGCTTAACAACCCGCATGATGAATTTGCATGAATGAACGACAACTACGACAGCCGCGGCGGCGCACCCCGCGCCTGCCTGCCGGGCAGCGGTGGGCCGTGCGCGGGATCGCTGCCCTGCCGCTGCTGTGCCTGACTGTTTCCGCTGGTGTCTACGCCCATTCGCTCTACCAGCTCCTCCATGCCCATTTAATCCCCATCGCCGAAGCCGAAGCCGCCCGGCAGTACGGCCATGAAGTCCGCATCGGCAGCGCGGACCTGAAGCCGGGAGCGCTGGTCATCGGCGACTTGGCGGTGTCCAACAAAGCGACGTTTGCGGCGGGCGGCGGCGAAGCGTCGCTGACCGCAAAGCGGGTGACGGTCGCGTATAACCTCCACTCTTTAATCTTTGACAGCGGCAACGCGGCGCACGCCATCGGCGATGTGACGATTGAGCAGCCGACTCTTTTAGTCGAGCGGCTGTCGGGTTCCAAGTTCAACTTCTCCGACTTCTTTAAGCCCACCCCCAAAAAGAACACCAAGCCGTTCAGCGGACGCATTTTGGTCCATAACGGCTTTCTGCGGTTCCGGGACTTTGACGCGCCTGACCGAGGCAAGCGGCCCGCCCTGAACACGCTGGCCGGGATTGAAGCGACTGTGGACTTCCAGCCGGAGCGCAACATCTACTTTGACGTGCGTGGGGTCAACACCGAAGGCCGCTTCAACACGCTGGCGGTCAGCGGCGACGCTTCCCGGCAGTACTCGGGGCGGTTCCAGGGCCGGATTGCGGCGACAAACGCGGATGCCGCGTACTGGACCGACTACTTCAAAGCCTTTCCGCAGGCCCGGATTACAACCGGCCGGGCCGACGCCGATGTTTCCGTGGCGAAGCTCGGCGCGAAGCCGCCGCCGGGCCTGCCGCTGGACCTCTCCGGGCGGATCACCCTGCGCCGGACAACCGTGCTGGTCGCGGACAAAAAGCTGCTCCGTCAGCCGCTGGTGAACCTCAACGGCACGGCGGCTTTCACCGGCGCGGGCGCGTCGCTTGATGCGTCCGTGCTGCTCGGCGGGCAGCCGCTGTCGGCGTCGGGAACGGTCTTTGATTTCAAGCACCCGCAGGTGGCGTTCACGGTGAAGTCTTCGGCTTTAGACCCCGTGACGCTGGCCCGCGCCGTGCCTGCGCTCGCCCTGCCGCCGGGCCTGCGGGCCGCGCCGGGGCCGGTCTCGGCGGACTTCACCGGCTCTGCCGCGAACCCGACAATCACGCTGAACGCTTCTTTGCCATCGGTGGAGTACCAAAACAACGCGGTCTCCAATCTGACGGCGTCGGCGACTTACGCAAACAAAGTCTTGACCGTGCCATCGGCGACGTTCAAGCTGGGTTCCGGCGCGGGGGTTGTCCGGGCGACCGTGGACACGCGCCCCAAGAAGCCGGTCGTCCTGCTGGCGGGGACGCTGGCGAATGTCAACTTAGCGTCGGTGCATCTGCCGCCGTTGGTGAATACCAAAAAGCTGACGCTTGGCGGCACGGCCAGCGCCCAGTTTATCGCCGATAACTTTGGCCGTCCCTTCTCGCTGGCCGCCGATGTGCAGGTGGTGAACCCCAAGTTCTCAAAGACGGCGCTCAACGCGCTGAACGGGCGCGTGACCTGGACCCTCGGCAGGCCGATCACACTGGTCCATGCGGCGCTTCTTGCCGGCACAGGCCGGGCAGCCCTTAGCGGGACAATCCCGGCGGGCAGCGGGCAATGGAACCTGCTGGTGCGGACGGCAGGCTTGGATTTAGGAACGCTGCTCAAACCGTACACAGCGTCGGCCATCAGCGGCCGGGCGGCGTTTAACGGCAGGATTACGGGACCGGCGAACGCGCTCTCGGCGGTCGGCGCGGTGCGGCTTTTGGAACCGCAGTACGGACGGTTCTCAGCAGATCTCGTGACGGGAAATGTCAGCGCAAGCCTCAGCGCCCTGCGGGTGCAGGACATGACCGTGCGCCGGTTTCCGACACTGGCGGGCCTCGACGGCACCGTGACGGGCCTCGCGTCGGGCAACCCGAAGCTTGCTTTGAACGTGCGGCTCTCCGAAGGCGATGTCAGCGATTTCCTCAACCTCGCCGAGCAGGCGTCGGCCCCCTCAAAGCAGACTGCGCGGGCGCTCTCGGCAAACCTGCCGAACCTGACCGGCACGGCCCAGGGGACGTTCTTTGTCGGCGGCACGGTCAAATCGCCGAGCGCCTACGGTCATGCCCTGATCTCCGATGCAACGGTCGGCTCGTACCGCCTGGACCAAGTCGCAGCGGATCTGCGCTACAATGACGGCACGCTGTCGGTCGGCAACGCCCTGGTGAAGTCCGGCGCGGCGACCGTGACCGCACGCGGCACCCGCACGGCGTCCGGCGCAATCCAAGCGGACTTCGCGGCGTCTGGGCTGGACCTAACCCGCTTCTACCAGCTCACCGACCCGTATGCCGACATTCAAGGCACGCTGGCCCTGTCCGGCAGTTTTTCCGGGCAGCCGTCGGCGCCGCACCTGATCGTGCGTGCTTTGACCCTGCCGGACCTCGTGGTGAACACCCAGAAGTTCGCGCCTGTGACGCTGGCAGGCCGCTACGATGACGGCACGTTTACGCAGACCGGCGCTCCGTGGCGTTTTGTGGTCACGGTTCCTACCGACTACGCCGCCGAGCCGGGGGGGCAGGTGGAATATGATATTAATCGCCTGCGCCTCGCCCTGCCGGTCGGAATACACCGCAAGCGGCCTCTCGCGCTTTCGCTTGCGGCAGCCATCCCGGCGTCTGCCCCGGAGCGGCTGTCGCACGTCTTCCGCACCATTCGGCAAACGCCGTGGGCGCAGACCCCCGCCGGAAAGTCGTTCTTAACCAGCCTCGCCAAGCTGCCCCAGCCGCTGTCGGGGACATTCGCCCTGCCGAGCGTCAGCGTCTCCGGCCCGCTTTCTGCCCTCACGGCGTCGGCGGACCTCAGCGCGAACGCTCTTATTTTCGGCGATTCAAAGCTCGCGGGCCTCACGGCTCACGCTGAATACGGTGGCGGCAAAACGCCGTCCGGGCGCGTCACGGCGTCGGCCCATGACCTGCTGGCTGCGGGCGTTCCCGTCGGCGCGGCGTCGCTCGATGCGTCGCTCCTAAACCGCACCGTCACGGTCAGCGCCCTCAAAGCCACCAGTGAACGGGCCTTCGTCAGCGCGTCGGGAACGGCTGATCTCGACGGCGCGATCAACGCAAGCGTAGACGCTTCCAATATCCCGCTTGCGCTGCTGCGGACAGCGGTTCCCAGCGCGGGGCCGTATCTGAACCTGCTGCCGCGCGAGATTTCGGCGCTGTCGGTGAACGCGACCGGACCGACCCGCTCCCCCAATTATGTCGGCTCCATCAGCCTGGCGAACCCGGAAGGCGCGAAGCCCGGTCCCGGCGACTCAACGCTGGCGCTCGACCGCATTCGGAGCGGCACGATTACGGTGGCGTCGGCGACCCCCGATACGCCGAAGACGCTGACAGTCAGCACTTTGTCCGCGTTCAAGAACGGGCGGCTGATCGCAACGCTGTCGGGAACCCTGCCGCTGTCGCTGCCTGAGCTGACCACGCCGGATGCCGTGCCGACGGATGTTCCCGATCAAGATGATCTGCACGCGGATTTGAGTGTTCAGGACTTGTCGGCCCTGGCCGGCTTCAGCCCCGCCCTGGATGCGAAAAAGACCGGCGGGGCGCTGACGGCGACGGCGAACTTCGGCGGCGGACGCTTATCGGGCCTGGTGAGCCTCAAAAACGCTTCCTTCGGCCTGGCAGGCTTCGACACTTACGCGAACAAAATCAACGGAATTGTTGTTCTTGCGGAAGACAAAGCGTCTATTCAGTCGTTTTCGGGCCAGTCCAGCAAAGGCGGGACGTTCGCGCTCTCCGGCGGGGCGGCTCTGACCAACGCAAAAACGCTGAATATGACGCTGACGACAAAAGATTTGACGGTAAACGAGGCCAGCAAGCAAAGCCTGCTGTACCGGCAGTTCAGCTCCGGCCTGAAAGCAAAGATCAACGGCACGGTCTCGGCGGTCGGCCCCTGGCTGACTCCGCGCATTGCGACCCCGCCGAACGCGCCGATTGTCATCAGCGATGCGTCGGGGACTCTGCCGTCCGCCTCGAACGCGGCGGCAAAGCCAGGGTCGCCGTCGGCGTTCGACCCAAGCTTCGCGGTCGCGATCCAGATCGGCGGTGGGCGGACGCGCACAGTCACGGTCAGCAATGCGCTTCTGAAAGCCGAAGCCGGCGGCCTGGTCCAAATTGGCGGCACACTGACCGCTCCGCAGGTTCAGGCCAATCTGACGGTCGCCAAAGGCCAGTTCACGCTGCCGCCGTCTACCGTGCTGAAGATCGTCAAGCCAGGGACGGGCGAAGCCAACACGGTCAAAGCCTCCTACCCCTACACCGGGCCTGACGGGCTGCCGGCCCTGCGGACTCAGGTGGACTTGTACGCGCAGGCGACCGTGACCCCGTCGCAGTCGTCACTTGCCCAGTACCGCTCAGTGGCGAACGGCGGCATCGGCGAGTCGGCGCCGTCGGTCTCCGAGCTGAACACGACGCCGTTTGGCGGCACGCGCCAGCGGTACACCATCACGGCGCACATTCACGGCGTCCTGAACTCGCCGGAGCAGCTTGCGCTCGATTTGACCTCGTCGCCCGGCGGCTTGTCCCGCCAGCAGATGCTGGCGGCCTTAGTTCCGGCGAGTGCGCTTCTTGCCAGCGGCGGCAGCAGTTTGGAGTCGGGCTTCAAGCAGGCGCTGGTCTCGGCGGCGCTGTCGCCGCTGACTTCGACGCTCGGCGACGCGCTCGGCCTCACGGATCTTAATGTCGCGTATGACCCGAACCAGCCGCTCTTGGTGACGGGAACGGTGGACCTCGGCCCGCGCCTCAGCGTCACCTACTCGCGGTCGTTCGGCGCACGCGGCACGACCGAAACGTCTTTGCAGCCGCCGCAGTATACGGTGCAGCTTGGGTACGACCTGACCCGCCGGCTGCGCCTTGGGGTCGGCACGGACGACCAGAAGAACAAGACAGTAACGCTGCAAACATTTTTGCGGTTTTGAGGGATGCAGCGGGAACAGGAAGGGCGAACGCCCTTCCTTTCCTTGCCGTGCCGTCTTTGTTTTTTGCCATGCCGTCTTTGTTTTTTGCCATGCCGTCTTTGTGTGCCGCTTCCCATTCTGCCCAGCACTGAAACAGACGCCGAAAAATTGTGAAACATTTAAGCCTGAGCTTTGTCCAACGGAATACCACACCGGCGCTGATGCCGCGTGATCGGACCCTGCCGCCGGCTTCGGCGGCCTCGGAGCGGACCGATGTGCGGCAGAACCGGGACGATATTGCGCTGGTGCAGGACTTCGACGCGCTCTACGCCCGCTACGGCAAGCAGATTTACAACACGCTGTACCAGTGGATCGGGGACTACGAAGAAGCCGCCGACTTAACCCAGGAAACATTTCTGTCGGCCCACAAAGCGCGGGAGCAGTTCCGGGGCGACTCCAAAGTCTATACCTGGCTGTACCGGATTGCCCATAATCACTTTAAAAACCGGCTGAAACAGCGCGGGCGGCAGCGTGAGATGGAAGGGCCGTCGCTTGATGCCGGCCTCGGCGACAACACGAACTTTGAAGAAAACGCCGGGACGCGCGAGATTGCCGATTGGAGCTTGTCGCCGCCGCGCCTCTTGGAGCAAAAAGAGCTGGGGGCGCAGATCAACCGCGCCGTGAACTCACTCGCCCCGGAATACCGGGTCGTGCTGATTTTGCGCGAAGTGGACGGCCTTGCCTACAACGAGATTGCGGACGCCACCGGGCTGACGCTGGAAGCCGTGAAGACGCGCCTGAACCGAGCACGCGCAATGGTCCGGCAAAAAGTGGAGCCGTACCTGAAGATTTGATGCTGACTTGATGCTGATAAAGACTTGATGCTGAGGAGCTATTGTTTGACACTCTGGAATAAAAATCGGGCGCAAGTGAAACGAAAAACTTGCGCTCTTGCTTTGTCTACTTCGGTACTCTCGGCCTCGCTTGGGATGGCCCCGCTCGTGCCGGCGCTGGGACAGGGCGCGGGAGCGACGCCGGGAACCGGCCCCGTCAGCCCCGTCACTCCGGCTTCTCCCGCCGCGCCGCCGTCTGCAAACCCCGCGCCGGAAAACAGCCCCGCCACGACCCCCGATAGCCCCGGCGCTGCGAACGGCGGAGCCGCAACCCAGAAGCTGCCGGCCCCGTCGCCGGTCCCGGCCGCGCCCACCTTTACCCTGCCGCCAACCCTGACGACGCCGGACGGCTCGGCGGGAACCGATACGGCCCCGGACGCGCCGCAGCTCACCGGGCGCATTTCGCGCGTCCTCATTGTCGGCAACAAAAACATCAACGACGCCGCCATTCGCGGCGTCGTGACCAGCGCCGGCCTGAAGCTCGGCGATACCTACACGGCGGCCAATGCGGCCTCGGCCCGCGATGCCGTCAAGGCCATGGGCTACTTCAACGGCGACATCGGCTTGTCGGGGTCGCAGGACCCAGCAGGCGGCGTAGACGTGACGTTCATCGCCAAAGAAAACCCGCTGATCAAGACAATCAAGTTTACGGCGAACACGCCGAACGGGGAGCCGACCGTCTCCGCCGATAAGCTGCGGTCGCTGATGACGACCAAAGAAGGCCAGGTGCTGAACACCAACATTCTCGTGCGTGATTTGGACAGCTTGTTCAACCATACCACGAGCTATGTGTACCAGCAGGGCTTTATCTTTGACGTTTCTTCCGACATCAACATTGACCCGCTGACCGGCGTTTTGACAATTCCGCTGGTGGAAGCGCATATCAATTCGCTGAAAATCACAGGGCTGAAAAAGACAAAGCCGACCGTAATCACCCGCGAGTTTCATTCGCGTGTCGGCGACGTTCTCGACGAGAAAAAGCTGCAAGCGGATGTCACGCGCGTCTACAACCTCGGTTTGTTCGATAACGTCGGGCCGTTTGATCCGTCTTCCACTGATGTCGGCAAAGTAGACATCGCCATTCCCGTGGTCGAAAAGCGCAGCGGGCAGGTGTCGGTCGGCGTCGGCTATTCGTCCACCCAAAAGCTTGTCGGGCAGGCGCAGCTTGCGGAAAACAACTTCCGGGGCCTCGGCGAGCGGGTCAGCTTGCAGTGGCAGGTCGGCGGCGTCAACAGCCAGAGCAGCCTGGAGCTTGGCTTCTTTGAGCCGTATCTCGACAAGCGGCACACGTCGCTCGATGTTGATTTGTACGACAAAGCCGTCTACCGCTTCAACTCCGGCAGCCTTTCCAGCGGCAACGTGCTGGGCGGGTCAAACGGGGACACCAATGCTTATATTGAGCGCCACCGGGGCGCGACTCTCGGCGTCAATCGGCCCTACGGCGATGCTCTCACACTTGGCATTACGGGCCGGACGGAGTCCGTCAACGTGGACAACGTAAACGTCGGCGTGGACCAGTACATCCGGCAAAAAGGAACTGTCAGCGGCCTCGGCCTGCGCGGCATTTCCTCAAACCGGGACAACGAGTTCGCCCCGGCGGCGGGCGGCTTGACCTCGATCTCGTATGAGTTCGTGTCCGCCACCACCCAGCCGGTTCAAAGCCTTGCGGTCAGCCCGCTCGCGCCGGGCCGGGAATACTTCGGCAAGCTCGGCATTGACGTGCGCCGCTACAACAGCCTGCAAGGGCCGCGCAAGGCCGGCAACTTCAACCAGCCGAAGCGTGTGCTGGCAACCCGGCTTTTGATTGGAACCACAGCGAAGAATGTGCCGTTCTTTGAACAGTATTTTTTGGGCGGCGCGGACTCTTTGCGCGGCTACGACCAGGACCGCTTCTGGGGCAGCAGCCTCGCGCTTTTCCAAGCGGAGCTGCGGGTTCCGGTCGGCAAAGACAACAACTTCCAGGGTGTTCTGCTGTTTGACGGCGGTGATGCCTGGAACTCGATCTATCAGGTGCAGGGCTTGCAGCAGCATACGGCGTTCAAGCTGCAAACCGACTACGGGGTCGGCATCCGTCTGGTGACGCCGATTGGTCCGATCCGCCTGGACTACGCTATTCCAAACGGCGGCGGCAGCGGGCGCACCCAGTTCTCTATCGGCCAGTCGTTTTAGGGTACAAAGCAAGGACCGGCACTGGAAGCCTTCCATGTCTGCCCTCCGGGTAGCCAGTGCTGACCAATGCAGCGCCGGTGCCTCTCATCATTTACAGCTACAGAAGGAACCTATGACACGCAATCGGACCATGACACCTATGCACAGTCGAATTACCCGCTGGGCGGCCGTCGGCGCTGCCGCCTTTACGCTCTTCTCACTGGCTCCAGCCAAGCCTGCCGCCGCCGCACCTGCCGCTGGAACCCTGGTCATCGGCAGCGTGGACATCGCTCGGCTTCAAACCGGCTCGACCCGCAAAGCTCGCTACGACACTGAACTTCGTACCCTGGCCGACCGTCTTGACAGCGCGTTCAAAGTCCAGGCCCAGAACCTGATGCTGAACCAGGCCGACCAGAACGAGCTGGGGACACTCCTGAATACCCCGCGCCCCACTGACGCCGACCGGGCGCGGGTGACGGCGCTGGAAACAAAAGCCACTGCGAATGCCCAGCGGCTCGTGGACTTGCAGCAGAAGAAAGATCCGACCCCCGCTGATACCGCCCAGCTCGGCACGCTCAGCGACATGAACGCCGCCGGGCAGAAGACTGTTCAGGACATCGGCGCCGGCTACCAAGCGCAGATCAAAAAACTTCACGACGACGACGATGCTGCGTTCACGCAGGCAGTTAAAGAATCGATTAACGCTGTTGCTCAACAGCGCGGCCTGACTGTCGTGTTCACGTCCGACGTGGCCGTCTACACTACGAACGACATCACGGATGACGTTATCAAACGCATTAACAAGTAAGCTCGCCCTGGCGGGCCTCGGCGCTCTTTTAATCGGCAGCGGCTGTGCCACGCATACCGCCGCGCCGCCCCCGCCGCGCACGGTATATGGGTACGCAGACTTAAACGCGCTGGTGCGGAGCCGGCCCGGCTGGACCGGGCTTCAGCGGTACGATGCTGCGCTGGCCCGGCTGGACTCGGAGGCACGGTCCCTGCCGCTGTCCGGGTCGCCCGACCCGAAGCTTGCCGTGCTTCCGGCCCTGCCGGCGGGCGCAGACCCTGCCTCTGCCGGCCAGGATACGCGCGGCACTCGGCAGCGTCTCAGCGCGGTGGAAGCGTCGCTCCTTTCTCGCCTGGACAGCCGCCGAAAGATGGCGCGGGCTGAGCAGATCCGGCGGCAGCAGGAACTGTGGCGGCGCGACGCCCGCCGCCTGTTTCCGGTGCCGGCCCGGACCGCCGAGATCAACTCGGACCTGACCTTGCAGCTCCTGCAAACAAATGTTGCGGCGCTGACCCAGACGCTCTCGCACTGGGACAACTCGGTCCCGCCGGCCCCAAAGCTGGCGCGGCTCAAGCAAAACGTGGAAGCGGACCGGGCGCGGCTGGAAGCGCTGATTGCAGCCCGTATTCAAACCCGCGAGGCTGCCCGAACCGCCCGAACCGGGGCAATCCGGCAGACCCGGAAGGCGCGTCTGGATTATGTCTCGGCACAGGGCGCGGCGCTTGCCTCTAGGCTGCAAACCGAAGACGCCCGTGCGCTCGGCCTGCGGATCCTGCACCTCGGCCGTGAGCGACAGGCGCTTCTCGCCGCGCTGGCCGCGCCGGAGCCGGCGGCTGTTCCGGCGGCGGGCGATGCCGGAACGCTTTCCTTGCCGCGCTCACCCGGTGCAGTGCCGCCGTCGCTTTCGGCAGAGAGCCTACGAGTGGCTCGGACCAGCCTGCTGGCCCAGCGCGGGCGGTGGGTGCAGTACCTGTACGACGACACGCGAGCCTCGGCGCTGGACGCTGCCGGGAAGAAGCACTGGAACATCACGTTCGGCCCGGCCCGGCCCGGCGACCGCGATTTGACCGCCGATCTGGAACACGCACTGTCACAAGGCTGAATACAAGGCTCAAGCTGAACACAAGGCTCAAGAGGAACAGACATGCAGACGACTGTGGGACAACTGGCCGCGCTTCTGGAAGGCGCTGTGGAAGGCGATGAAACCATTGCCATTCGCGGCATCTCCAGCATCGAGGACGCGCAGGACGGCGACATCACGTTTGCGGAGACCGACAAGCTGCTGTCGAGCGCCGGGCGCTCCCGCGCATCGGCGGTCATCGCCCCGGCGAACAGCCCGAAGCTTGAAGGCGCACTTGCCAACAAGCCGCTGATCCGTGTCAAGAACCCGCGCTTTGCCTTTGCCCAGGCCCTGCGGATCTTCGCGCCGGAGCCGAAAGTCTACCAGGGCATCCACCCGACGGCGGTAATCGGCGAGAATGCCTCGCTCGGCCACAACGCCTCGGTCCACGCTTTAGCGGTCCTCGGCGACAATGTCACGCTGGGCAAGAACTGCGTCGTCTACCCGTTTGTTTATGTCGGCGACAATGTTTCGGTCGGCGACAACTGCGTGATCTACCCCCATGCGGTCCTGCACGACAATACCGAGATCGGCAATTCCGTCGTCATTCACAGCGGCAGCGTTCTCGGCACGGACGGCTTCGGGTATATGTTCATTGAAAACCGGCACTACAAAATCCCGCAGATCGGGCGCGTGATTATCGAAGACGATGTCGAGATTGGGGCGAATGTCACGATTGACCGGGCCAGGACCGGCTCAACCCGGATTGGGGCCGGCACGAAAATTGATAACCTGGTGCATATTGGCCATAACGTCACGGTCGGCAAGAACTGCGTGATCGTCGCCCAGGTCGGCATCTCCGGCTCCGTAGACATCGGCAGCGGCGTCATTCTCGCGGGCCAGGTCGGCGTCAAGGACCATGTCACGATTGGCGATGGCTCGATTGTTGCGGCGAAATCGGCAGTCATCGGCGATTTGGAGCCGCATTCGTTCGTGTCCGGGATGTATGGCCGTCCGCACGGCAACGAGATGCGGGCGCAGGTGCTGTACGGCAAGCTGCCGGAGATGCACAAGCAGATGCGAGATTTAGAAGCGCGGCTGGCGTCGCTGGAAGCCGAGAAAACAAACAAGATAGAAGACGGTAAATTGGAAGACATCAAATGAGCGCATGGCGGCGTCAAACGCTTGCCGGGTCAAGTGCGGTTCTTTCCGGCGTCGGCCTGCACTCAGGGGCCGGCGCTTCTGTTCGTCTGCTCCCTGCCCCGTCCGGCACGGGCCTTGTTTTCCGCCGGGCGGGGGACGGGCAGGAAATTCCGGCCCTGGCGTCGAACGTCTCCGATACGTCCCGCTGTACCCGATTGAGTTTCAACGGCTTCACGGTACAAACCGTCGAGCATGTCCTGTCGGCGCTGGCGGGCCTCGGCGTAGATGACGCCGTGATTGAAATTGACGGCTCCGAAGTTCCCGCGATGGACGGCAGCGCCGCCCCGTTTGCCGCCGCGATCTTGGACGCCGGCCTGCGCGAGCAGTCCGCAAGTGTTCCGCCGATCACGCTGACACAGCCTGTTTTTGTCTCCGAGCGCGGCAGTACGATTGTCGCCCTGCCCCTAGAAACTCTGTCGCTCACGGTTGTACTGGACTATCCGCGTCAGGCGTATCTCGGAGCGCAGGCAGCAGTTTTCGGCGACGCGGCAGACTATGCAGGCCAAATCGCGCCTGCGCGGACGTATGGCTTTCTGTCGGAGATTGAAGCGCTGCGGGCGGCGGGATTGGGTCTGGGAGCATCAGCAGAGAATGCCGTTGTGCTGGGCGAGACGCAGTACGAGACGCCGCTGCGGTTCCCCAACGAGCTGGCCCGGCACAAGCTGCTGGACCTCATCGGCGATTTAGCGCTGGCGGGTCGCCCTGTCTGCGCCGAGATTATCGCCGTGAGACCAAGCCACACGCTGAACGTGCGCCTCGCGCGGCTGCTGTCTGAGTAACGATTTTAGGCGCAGTGCTTTAGGCGCAGTATTTTAGGCGCAGTATTTTAGGAGATCATTTTGCCTGAACTGGACATTGAAGCGATCAAACAAATCCTGCCGCACCGGTATCCGTTCCTTTTAGTAGACCGGATCACGGTGCTGGAACCCGGCAAGCGGGCGGTCGGCCTCAAGAACGTGACCGCCAACGAGCCGTTTTTCCAGGGCCATTTCCCGCAGCGGGCGATCATGCCAGGTGTTTTAATTATTGAGGTCATGGCCCAAATCGGCGGGGTCATGATTTTGTCGGTGGGAGAGCATCAAGGCAAGCTCGCCTACATCGGGACAGTGGACAATGCCAAGTTCCGCCGGCCTGTCGTTCCAGGCGACACGCTGGAAGTGGAAGTGGAGCTGCTGCGTCTGCGCGGCAATATGGGCAAAGTCAAATGCATTGCGCGGGTCGGCGGCGAGGAAGCCGCCGAAGCGGAGATCATGTTCGCGCTTGTTATGCCCCTGCCGCCGGCCTCTCCTGCGTTTTAACCTACGAAAAGACACCTACTCTGCATGAGCATTCATCCCACCGCTTGTATTGACCCCAGCGCCCAGATCGGCAGCGATGTCGAGATTGGGCCGTATGTCGTGATCGGCGAAGAAGCCGTCATCGGCAGCGGCACCCGCCTCCGCGCCCACGCCGTCATTGAGCCGTATGTCACGCTCGGCGCGAACTGCGACGTGTTCTCCGGCGCGGTTCTCGGCGGCATCCCGCAGGACCGCAAGTTCAAGGGCGAAAAAAGCTTTCTAGTCATCGGTGACAACAACATCATCCGTGAGCATGTGACGATCCACCGGGCGGCGGGGGCAGGCAGCGAGACCCGCATCGGCGACAACAACCTGCTGATGGCCTACTGCCACATCGGCCACAACTGCCAGATCGCCAGCGGCATCACGATGGCAAACTCCACCGGCATTTCCGGCCACTGCCTGGTCGAAGAGCGGGTGAACTTTGGCGGCTTCGTCGGCGTCCATCAGTTTGTGAGAATTGGACGGCTGGCGATGATCGGCGGCTACTCCAAAGTCGTTCAGGACATTCCGCCGTTTATGATGGGTGACGGCCGCCCCTGCAAAGTGATTGACTTGAATATCATCGGCCTGCGCCGCTCCGGGGTTTCGTCTCCCGTCCGCGCTGATTTGAAGCAGGCGTATAAGCTCTTGTACCGCTCGCAGATGAACATGACGCAGGCCGTGGAAGCGATTGAAAACGAAGTGGACGCCAGCGCCGAGCGTGACTATCTGCTGGACTTCATCGGCTCCATCCGCTTCGGCTCGATGGGGCGCGGCATTGACGGGTCTCGGCATTAGGAACCCCTCCCGCTCGTCCCTGGCACTTGCGGCATCCTGCCTCAGTGTCGCTCCCTCAGCACTGGCTCCCTGGAAGGCCCCTGTTAGGGAAGGGCCAGAGTTACACAAGACGAAAGACGCAGACCCTCCCGTTCCCTTCTGTTCTTGATTGCCCTTCCCTAACAGGGGCCTTCCAGGGAGCCAGTGCTGAGGGAGCGACACTGAGGCAGGATGCCGCAAGTGCCAGGGACGAGCGGGAAGGGTTCCTATCGAGATAGGTGCCAAAGGACTATATCATACAAGCACCGCTGCGGATATTTATGCTGGCTGGGGAGCCGTCGGGCGACCGGCAGGGGGCGGCGCTGCTGGTAGCCCTTCGCGCATTGGCCGCCCCGCGCCCCGTGGAAGCGTTCGGCATCGGCGGGCAGTCGATGGAAGCCGCTGGCGTCAAGCTGCTGTACAACAGTGAGCCGTGGGCCAGCATCGGCATTGCCCAAACGCTCTTCAATATCCCGCGCCTGCTGCAAGCACAGGCGGAAATGAAGCGGGTTGCGAAGCGCGAGCGGCCCGACGCCCTCGTGCTGATTGATGCCGGCGGGTTCAATATCCCGATTGGCCGCTACGCCAAAGAAAATAACATCTGCCCGGTCTTTTATTACTTCCCGCCGGGATCGTGGCGGCGGCCGGCACGGAAGGCCGGCGCACAGGCAACAGCTAAAAAACTGAGCGACTGGGCCGACCGAGTCGTGACCCCGTTTCCCTGGTCGGAGGCGGCGCTCAGAGAACGCGGCATGGACGCGCATTTCGTCGGCCATCCGCTGCTGGATCTCGTTCAGCCGAAATTGACCGATGACGAGTTTTTTTCGCAGTTCGGCCTGGACCCGCAGCGCCCGTTGGTGGCCCTGCTGCCGGGAAGCCGCACCGGCGAAATCCGCCATATCCTGCCGCGCCTGGTCGGCGCGGCAGGCGAGATTTCTCGGCGCATTCCCGGTGTGCAGTTTGTGGTCGCGCTGGCCTCACCCCGCGCCCGTGCTTTGGCGGAAGAACTCATCCGGGCCGAGCGGAAGTCAGGCGGGCAGAAGTCGGGCAGGCAGGCGTCCGGCGTGCAGCCGTTTCTCGCGTCGGCAGGCGAAACGCTGTCGCAGATGGCCCACTCGGCCCTGCCGTCCGCCTTGCCGCAGCTTGTGACAAACGAAGGCTTTGTCGTCGGTTCTGAAAAGCCGGCAGCGAAAAGCGCGGCACGAAGCTTCAATCTTGCGCCCTTGGTCGTGTCGGAAGGTCTGACCTGGGACACGCTTTCGCGCTGCGACCTCGTCCTGACGAAAGCCGGGACCGCGACACTGGAAGCCATGATCCTGCGGAAGCCGATGATTATTGTGTATAATGGCCCCAAGACAATGGCCGTCGAGTGGTTTCTGCGAAAACGAAGCCTTGAAATCGCGCACATTGGGATGCCGAACATTTTGGCGGATGAGCGCGTCTTCACCGAGCTGATCGGGGAAGACGCCAGCGCCGAAGCGATTGCCGCTTTGGCGGTAGATCTGCTGATTGAGCCGGGCCGGATTATGGCCTTGAAAGAGCGTTTGGCGGATTTGGTTCCCAAAAGTCTCGGCGAGCCGGGCGGGGTCAACCGGGCGGCAGCGCTGCTGCTGGATTTAATTGAGACGCAGCGTACCCAGGAGAAAAGCGGCGAATAAAGAAGCGGCGAATAAAGAAGCGGCGAATAAAGAAGCGGCGAATAAAGAAGCGTGGGAATGAATTCCTACGCTGTGGGGCGCAGACGCCTAGTCTCCACCTGCGTGGAGAAGGAGCAGAACAAGAGCACAGTATCGTGAGTCTTCGTCCACGAAGGTGGACGGTCGGCGTCTGCGCCCCACAGCGTAGGAATTCATTCCCACGCACTTATTGCCCTACCTTTCCTTATTGTCCTGCCTTTCACTGAACAAGTAACCATGATCAAATCCGAACATAATTTGTCTGCCGACAGCCCGCCGCCGGTCGGCCCGCCGCCGTTTCTTGTCCGGCGGCGCACCGTCTTTACCTGGCTGATCCCGCTGCTGCTGCTCGCGCTGTCCCTGGTCTTCCGCCGGCATGACGGCGGCTGGGCCGCTTACGGGGCCGGCATCGGCTTTGTGGCGCTCGGCGAGATCGTCCGGTTCTGGTCGGCAGGCTATATCGCCAAAGACGCTGTGATTGCAACCGGCGGGCCGTATGCCCATGTGCGGAACCCACTGTATTTCGGCTCGCTGCTGCTCGCGGTCGGCTACGGCCTGGTGTCCGGCCTCGGCGTGTGGGGCGTTTTGTTCACCGTGGCGCTTTTTCTCGTCTTCCATCTCGCCGCTATTCTTTACGAGGAAAAGTTCTTAACGCAGAAGTTCGGCCAGCCGTACCGAGACTATGTCCAGCGTGTCCCGCGCCTCCTGCCGTCGCCCTGGCCGCGCACGACCGGCACGGGCAGCTTTACCTGGGCGCAGTCCCTCAAAAACCGGGAGCAGACCTCGGCGCTGTTCGCGCTGATTTTTGTCCTGCTGCTCAGTCTAAGATTTCTGATCCACTCCTGAGATATTCTAAACTATGGATAAGCCGCGCGACATCTGGAACCGGTTGTGGTTCTATATCAAGCCTGACCGCCGCTACCTCTTCGGCGCTTTGTTTTGCGCCGTCGGCGTCGCTGCGATGACGCCTCTCGTCGCGGCTCTTCTGGAGCCGTTCGTGAATGCCAGCCAGGGGTCGCCGGACGCAAATGTTTCCCGGCGCGACCTGCACGCGCTGAGTATTATCAGCCTCGGTATTATCGGAATCTACGCCGTGCGCGGCTTGTTTTATTATGGGCAGACCGTCTTCTTCGCCGAAGCCGGGCAGCGCCTCAGCCTCGGCCTGCGGAACGACATTTACCGGCACCTGCAAAGCCTGTCCTTGAGCTTTTTCAACCGGCAGCGGACCGGCGCATTGATGTCAACCATCAACAACGATGTTCCGCTGCTCCAAGGCAGCGTCTCAGGATTAAAGGACATCGCTCCCGCGCCGTTTGTTATTTTGGTCGGCCTCGTCGGGATTTTCAGCATCTCCGTCCCGCTTTCGCTGGCCGCTCTTCTTGTTGTCCCCGTTATGGTCTACAGCATCAACCGCCTAGCGCGTCTGGTCCGCTCCATCACTGGGCAGACTCAGGACAAGCTGGCGGATGTCAACACGCTGATGGAAGAAACACTCAGCGGGATACGGATTATCCAGTCGTTCGGCTCGGAACAGTACGCCGTAGACCGGTTCCGGCGCGAGAATCAATCCGCCAAAGATCTGTCCATGACCGTCGTGCGCCAAGCGGCGAAGCTGAAGCCGGTCACGGATGTGATCGGCGCGGCGGGCATCGCGCTTGCCCTTTGGTTCGCCGGTCAGCTTATTGTCAACGGCCACAATGCGCCCCACGCGCTGACCCTGGGGAAGCTGATCAAGTTTATCTATCTGCTCAACCAAACCGCAGTCGGGGTCAGCAATCTCGGCAATGCAAAAGTCACTTGGGAACAGATCAAAGCCGGCAGCAGCCGGATTTTCCAGAACGTCCTGGACATTCAGCCGGAGATCCGGGACACGCCGAACGCTTCCGAGCTGTATGAGGTGGACGGCAAAGTCGAGTTCGACCATGTCGCGTTCTCCTACAATGCGGAAACGCCGGTGCTGCGCGATATTTCATTCACAATGAACCCCGGCGAAGTCGTTGCCGTCGTCGGCTCATCCGGCGCGGGCAAAAGCACACTGGCGGACCTTATCCCGCGCTTCTACGATCCGCAGTCCGGGGCGATTCGGGTAGACGGCCACGACATCCGGGAAGTAACACTTGCCTCGCTTCGGCGTCGGATCGGCATCGTGCCGCAGGATACCGTGCTGTTCGGCGGGACTATTCGGGACAACATCGCCTACGGCAACCCGCTTGCGACCGAGGCCATGATCGAAGCGGCGTCCCGCGCCGCAAACGCCCACTCGTTTATTTCCGACCCGGCGGTCATGCCGCTAGGGTACAGCACGGTTGTCGGCGAGCGCGGCAAGCAGCTCTCCGGCGGCCAGCGTCAGCGCGTTGCGATTGCCCGTGCTCTTCTCAAAGACCCGCGCATCTTGATCTTGGACGAAGCCACGTCGTCGCTCGATGCCGAATCGGAAAAGATCGTGCAGGAAGCGCTTGAAACGCTGATGCGTGGACGGACAACTTTGGTCATCGCGCACCGGCTGTCCACTATTCGGAACGCACACAAGATTCTGGTGATGCAGGCCGGCGAGATTGTCGAAAGCGGCGCCCACGACGCGCTGATGCGCCTGCCGGACGGCCACTACCGGCACCTCTACGAGCGGTTCCATGAGAAAAAGTACCCGTGGGAGAAGCCCGACGACACGGATGCTGAGGATGAGGCTCAGGACCCTAATCTGGTCCCGGCTCTGAAGCTACCGGGCTAATCCAACCCCATGAAATACCGAATCGTTTCATTCTTGGTTTACTGGTTCGTCCGTCTGCTGACGCTGACCCTGCGCGTCCGCATTGTCGGCGGCGAGCGCGTTCAGGCGCTTCAGGATGCCGGAAACGGCATCATTCTCGTGACCTGGCATGGCCGAACCATGCTGCCGATCTCCCGGTTTCGGAAGCGCGGCTACTGGGCGATTATCTCCACCTCCAGGGACGGCGAGTACCAGAACCAAATTTTCAAGAGGTTCGGCTGGCAGACCGTGCGCGGGTCAACGTCGGCACGCGGCGCGGTCCAGGCTGCCCTGACCGTCACCAAGCAGCTTAAACGGGGCGCAACTCTCGCCTTCACCCCCGACGGCCCGCGCGGCCCCAGCCATGTGGTCCAGCCCGGCGCGATCTTTTTGGCCCAGAAGTCCGGCTCCCCCATTATCCCCGCCGGTATCAGCGCCTACCCCCGCAAGCTGTCGTCGCGCTCCTGGGACCGCTACATGATCCCTCGCCCCTTTTCCCGCGTCATCTGGGTCTACGGCGACCCGATCTACATCCCTGCCGATGCCAAAAGCGAGGAAGACCAAAAGCTATGGGCCGACCGCATCGGTGCGGCCATTGACGCTCTGGAAGCTCAGGCTGAACACGAAGTCGGCGCGACCTCCGCCGCCGTCTCCCCGCATCTTGCCAGCACCAGCGAAGGCGTCAATTCAGGGCGGTGAAAGGTGTATGCTTATGTTTGATCGCAAATATTATCTTGAAGAGATTGCAGCGTTATTGTCTGCGGCAAAAGCCGAGTTTTTAGCCCAACATCCAGAAGCCCGCGTTTATACCATCAACGTGTGGACAGACCCAAACGCCGCCGCAAGCGCGGTCAGTTTTGATACGCGAGAGCATTCTGAAAGCATGATTGCGTACCAAAACAGGCAAACGGCGAACCGTCGGGAGCGTTTGCTGGCGTCTGGCGATATTGGAGGAGCCGAGCGCTGCCATGACCAAGAAGGACGGGTTTGCAATCCGGCAGACTTCGCGTACCCGAACATCGCAGAGTGCACTCATGCCTCCATGCTGATTGAGTGGGAGAATATCTCCGAAGATAAATGCTGGGATATTTTGGAGCCAATCATGCTGGATGTTCGAGAATCGGCTTTACATAAGTTTGCCGATATTCCCTTAGACCAAGACGCCGAGTTGTCTGTCAACAGCCAAGAGGATTGGTATGATCATCCCTGTCATCTCGGACGAATGTAGGGTCAGTTGGCCTCTGGGGTACAATCGCTTTATGAGCGTTCAAGAAATCGAAACAGCAATTACGCAGCTTCCGACGCCTGACCTGAGCCGGCTTGCCGCATGGTTTGAGGAGTACCAGGCGGATTTATGGGACAAGCAGATTGAAGCAGACGCGCTCGCCGGACGGCTGGATGCGCTGGGCGCGGAAGCCGATGCCGACTTTGAAGCAGGCCGGTGCCGGCCCCTGTGACCCATTTTACCACGCCTCGGTTCTGGCAGTTGTACAACGCGCTCCCGTCGGAAGTTCGTCAGCTTGCCGACAAGAACTTCGCTCTACTTCGATCAAACCCTGATCATTCTTCGTTGCATTTCAAGAAAATCGGGCGGTATTGGTCGGCGCGGGTCGGGTTGCACTACCGGGTCTTGGCAAAGGAGCGTGAGGAAGGGTTGGTGTGGTTTTGGATCGGCCCTCATGCGGTTTATGATACGCTGGTAAGGCAAGCTTAAGTGAGCATGCATAGGAGCAAACTATCAGCAACCTGCAAAAATATATTTTGGAGGCTATTGGGGAGCCTGGGCAGTCTGGGGCGGGGGCGGACCTAACGCGAGGCGTTTTAGTTGGGCTGGCGTCGCTGTATGAGGCCGGTCTGGAAGCGTATCTGGCGGCGGAAGTCGCTGGTCTCAGAAAGCGGCAGCGGCTGCCGGTTCCCGTGGTCAGCATCGGCAATCTGACGGTTGGCGGGACGGGGAAGACGCCGATGACGCAGTGGCTGTGCCGTCGCTTAGTGGCCGAAGGCAAGCGGGTCGCGGTTCTGAGCCGGGGACACGGCGGGGCGAGCCAGAGCGTGCGGCTGGTGTCCGGTATGAATGGGCAGGTGCTGCTGTCTGCCGCCGAGGCCGGCGATGAACCCAATCTTCTGGCGCAGACGTTGCCGGGGGTGCCGGTACTGGTCGGCAAAGACCGGCGGCTTTCGGGGCGGGAAGCCCTGCGCTTATTCGATCTCGACATGCTGCTGCTCGATGACGGCTTTCAATACTGGCAGCTCCGGCGGGAGTTGGACATTGTGCTGCTTGACGCCAAGCGGCCGTTCGACAATGGCTTTCCACTGCCGCGCGGCCTGCTGCGGGAGCCGAAGCGGCATTTGAGCCGCGCTGGGGTCGTGGTGGTCACGCGGGCGGGCGAGCTTGGGGAGGCCGAGCGAAACGCGCTTGCGGCCCAAATTGCCGCGCTTGCGCCTGCCGCGCGGCTGTTCTTCGCCGCTCATCGGGCCGTTGGCTTCGTTCCTGCCGCCACACTTTCGGAGCCGCTTTTGCCGCTGCTGACACTGCGCGGGGCGCGTGTGGCAGTGGTCTCGGCAATCGCCCAGCCGCAGTCGTTTGTGAACACGCTGACGCGCGAGGTCGGCGCAAGCATTGTGTCCGAAAAAGCGTGGGCGGATCATCAGGCGCTGACAGCCGCCGAAGCGTCGGCGGTTGTCAAAGAGGCCGTGCAGGCTGGGGCGGAGGCGCTGGTGATGACGGAGAAAGACGCGGTAAAATGGCCGCTGCCCGCAGACAGCCGGCTGCCGCTGTATGCGCTGCGGGTGGAAATGGCGGTGGAAGACGAGGCGAGGCTGGAAGAGACCTACCGCCTTGCTTCGCAGGGTCCTTCCTAAAGGAAGGATACAGAGAGTAGACTGAGGCTTCTGCTTTTTGCCTCTGCTCCAAATCCTTCCTTCAGGAAGGACCCTGCGAAGCAAGGCGGTAGGTCATCCAAACTCCCCCGGCGGCTTTTGCCGGTGCCAGTCTGTAAGCTTTTGGTACGCTGTCCCCAAAGATAGCAACGTTTCCTCGTCGTAGGCTGCGCCGACAAACTGGAGGCCGAGCGGCAGGTGGCCCGGACCGAAGCCCATTGGGACGCACAGCGCGGGCAGGCCGCACAGGTTGCCCATGCCGCTCAGCCCCTTGTCGCTGCCGACGAAGTAATCGTCCAAGCTCTCCGAGAGCGGCAGGGAGACTTGCAGCATTCCAGGCGCGACAAGGGCATCGTAATGGGTCATAAAGTCCGCCATCGCCCGCTGGCCCGCCGTGCGGATACGCAGGGCGCGGAGGTAGTCCACGCCGGGGATGACGAGGCCCGCCAGCAGGCCGCCCTGCTGCTCATCGTCGGCGAGCTTCGCGAAACGCCCCTGGTCTTTGATCAGCGTCTCAAACGCGCCGGAGCCTTCCACGCTGATGATCAGGCCGGCCGCTTCGCTCATCGGGATTTCCGGCAGGGCGGCATCAGACAGCACCGCGCCGAGGCCAGTCAAGACGCCGAGCGCCCCTTCAAACGCTGTTTCGGTTTCGGGCTGGGCTTTGCCGTGCTTGTCGTCGGCATGGTAATCGGGCCGGATGACGCCGAGGCGCATTCCCTTGATCGAGCGCGGCTTGCCATGCTTGAAGCGGCTGTGTTCGGACGTTGTGAGATCGCCCCGGTCTTCGCCGGAAATCGCGTCCAAAATCAGGCCGCAGTCTTCGGCGGAGCGGGCCATTGGGCCGATTTTATCCATCGTGTAGGACAGCGCCATCGCGCCGTGGCGGCTGACCCGGCCAAAGGTCGGACGCAGGCCGGAAACGCCGCAAAACGACGATGGGCAGACAATGCTGCCCCACGTTTCGGAGCCTAGGGAAAAACCGACCAAAGCTGCCGCCGTCGCCGCGCCCGGTCCCGACGATGACCCGCCTGCCCAGTGGTCCGTGTTCCAGGGCGTCCGGCAGGGTCCGGTCGAAGAAGCATTGCCGTGGCGGTAGCCGCCGCCGCCCGCAAGCTCGATCATGGACAGCTTGCCGAGCAGCACCGCGCCCGACTCGCGCAGGCGCGTCACGACAAACGCATCGTAATCAAAAATCTGGCCTTTATGCGCTGGGCTGCCCCATTCGGTCGGGTCGTTCGCCGTCGCCAGCAAGTCTTTAACCCCAAACGGAACGCCGTGAAGCGGGCTTCGGACGATCCCCGCTTTGCGCTCTTTGTCCGCCTGCGCCGCCTGCACCAGCGCAAGCGGCCGGGTCACATGGGCGACCGCGCCAAGCGCCGGGCCGAGCTTCTCCATGCGGTCCAGATACAGTGTCGTCAGGTCTACCGACGATACCTGCTTTTTGTGCATCGCCGTTTCCAGCTCTGCCGCTGTGCCAAACAGCAAATCCGTATCGCTCATTTGGTATGCTCCTTGCGAGTGGGGGCATCGGCAGCAAAGGCCGGGCCGACGCTGTCGGGCAGGATGTAGGCACGGGCTTTTGCGAAGCCGCCCGGATAGTCTTTAAGCTGGGCGGCGGCTTCTTTGGCCTGGGTCTCAGACAGTGCGTAGCCGGCGGCGACCGGCACGAGCTGAGTCAAGAGCTGGCCTTCGGTGACGGATGTAGTTGGCATAGGAGTCGCGTTCTGTGGCGTTTGTGATGTGCTGGCCGGAGGCGGGGGGGCGGGGGGCGCGGGGTCCACCACCTGCGCTCCTGCCGGCAGGGCGGCCAGCAGGACCCCGGCGGTCCCAGCCAGCACCTGCCGCGCCAGCTCGCGCCGGGTCAGCGGGGAAGAAGGAATGAGCTTGGTCATGGGGACTGGTTCAACAGCGCGGGCCGGAATTCCTTCTTGCAACAGAACGTGCGGAAAAGAAAAAAGCAAGCCTCACGGCTTGCTTTTGTCTGGAACAGTCTGAGTTCGGTCCAACAGTCTGAGTTCGGTCCGCGCTATTCCCCTTTCAAAGCAACGCAGGACAAATCCACTGAGGGACTGGCGGAAACGCGGACGGATGTATCGCCCCAAACCGAGCTGCTGTAGAGGGTGGACACGCCGCTGACCGCCCGGCTGGCGTTGATGGTGGATACCCCGCTGACGGCCCGGCTGCCGTAGAGGGTGGACACGCCGCTCACGGCCCGGCTGCCCCAGATATTGGCGCTGCCGATGACATTGGTGTTGATCTTGATCAGGCCGTTGACCACGGAAAGCTGCGGCGAAAGCGCGGGCTGGGTGGGTGTGACCGTGGATGCCAGCGCGGCGGGGATGTTGAGGTAGCCGGCCCCGTAAGTGCAGGGATCGGCGGTCCCGGTCGGATCGAGCCACTTGTCGGCGGACACCATGAGGCGGGCTTTGATGGTGTCGGGCGTCAGGTTCGGGCTGGCTTGCAGCATGAGGGCGGCGGCGCCGGATACGACCGGGGCGGCCATCGAGGTCCCCGACAAGACGAAATACTCTGCCGAGTACTGGCCCGACATGACCGGCAAGGGAGATTGAGAGCTGCCGCCATTCCAATAGGATGCCATCGGCAGGCCATTGCCCGTGCTTGTGTTCCACGCATACAAGGTCGTGTTGAAGGCGTACAGGGAAACAATGCGGTTCCCCGGCGCAACAATGTCCGGCTTCAGCACAAGGTCAATGCGGGAAGGCCCCCGGCTGGAATAAGTCGCGATCTTGTCGTCAGCCCGGTTGCCGTCGGCGTTCTTGGTCGCGCCGACTGTGATGACATAGGGGTCGTTGGCAGGGCTTTGGATGGAGCCGTAGGCGGTTCCCCAGCCTTCATTGGTGTCGGTTTTAGTCACCGCAGCATTGAGGCGTCCGTTGTTGCCGGCGGCGCAGACGACGACGATGCCGGCCTTCCAGGCATTTTCAACAGCCTGACAGAGCGGGTCGTTCGTGTAGGAGTCGCCGACCGGGTGGCCGAGCGAGAGATTGAGGACACGGATATTGTAGGCCTTTTGGTTGGCGATGACCCACTGAATGCCGGCCACGGCTGTGCTGACGCTGCCCGCGCCATTGGCGTCCAGCACCCGGACATTGATGAGGTTCGCCCGCCGGGCGATGCCGTAGAACGTGTGCGTATACTGGGAGCCGGTTGACTGCTGCCCTGCCCCGCCGATAATGCCTGATACATGGGTGCCGTGGCCGCACCAGTCGGTGGGGTCGTATGTCCCCGGCACAAAGTTCTGCTGCGCCGTGATGCGCCGGTTGGAGGTAACCGGATCATTCAGGTCGTCCACCTGGCGCATCCCGCTGTCCACAACGGCCACACCGATGCCGAGGCCGGTGAGAGCGTTCTTCTGGTAGGCGGTGCCGGCGCCGCTGGAAGCAACTGTGAACTCGTCGCATTTCCTGACTGCACCGTCATACGACAGGTGCGAGACAAACGGCAGGGCGGCGAGCTTTGCGAGATTGCGCCGGGGCAGCGTGAGCGCCGCCGAGTGAATAAAGCCGAGGTGGCGGGTGACGTCCGCGCCGAGCGCGGCAATCTGGGCCGACCGGGCCGGCGTCAGGTCGCCGTCCAGTTGGGCGATGACCGCGCAGGAGCCGTGCGCGTTTTTGGCGGACAGCAGCTTGGCGACAACAGCATCCGCCTTCGGCGCTTGCGCCGGAGTGTCTGCCTGAGCGCCAAGAGGAACCGAGGCAAGGAGGGCCGCCGCGCCAACCAGGGTGAAGAGTCGTGACTGTTGAGAGATTTTCCGAGAGAGTTTCATTATCCTATGTTTTCCTTCGTAATCGCCGCAGTTCGGCAGCTCGGCGGCCATGTCCCGCGTTTAGCGGCGGAAGGAAGGCCCGTAGCTTTGCGTCCCCGCCTTTCGGCGGGTTTGCCTTTGTCGAGTGCAAAGGAGATGTGTTCGACACTTAAGATTATGCCGCCCTTGCCGACCTTAATCACTGCCAAAGTTGCCGGACTTCACGCGGGGCGGTTCTTCCCTGTAAAGTTTTCTTTCTTCTGCCGACAATCAAGTGCAAATGCCGCCGCTCTTGACAAAATACCAGGGTTACCTCTTGCTGCGGTGGACAACGCTTCTTGGTGGCGTGTATGCCTGCGTCAACGTGCTGGCCCGTCACTTCCGGGAAATCTCCTGGCAGGAGACGGTTCTGCTTTCCGCCGTCATCGCGCTCCTCAATCTGCGGGCGGTCGTGATGCAGCGGGCGGCAGACGGCAAGCCGACAGTTCATCAGGCGTCGGGCGACGCGCTGATCTTGATCGCCATGCTGCACGGCGGGGCGGTGACGGTGCTGGCGGTCAGCCTGCTGTCAAATGCCGCCCTGGCGCCGGTCCACTGGCGGCTGTACCGGACAAACTTCCTGCCGCCGCTGACGAACTTCTTCTACCTGCCGGCTCTTTGCTGGCTCGGCGGCTGGCTGTACGGCAAGCTGGGCGGCGTGCCGCTGGCTGCTCCTGCCGACTGCGCGACTTTTTTCGTGCATCCGGCGGCAATTCTGCTGCCGGTCTGCGCGGCCCTCGTCGTGACGGGGGAGCTGATCAACCGGCCTTACCAGGCGCTTCTGCTGTATACGCGCATGGACGTTCCGGTTCGGCAAACCCTGCGGGACCCGATGTTCTCGTTCTTTGATTACATTGAAAACTTAGGCGGCATTGTCATGCTGCTGTTTTGGACCCAGTGGGGCTGGGCGACTCTGCCCTTGACGTTCCTGATCTACGAGGCGCTTCTCCTGAGCGGCAGCAACTACTTTGAGAACCGGGAGTCCTCGCGCCACGCCGAATCCGACACGCTCACCGGCCTTGCGTCCTGGCGTAAGACCAGCCATTACCTGCACCGGCATATCCAGCAGCAGCAGCCGTTCGCCCTGCTGTTTTTGGATGTAGACGGCCTGAAGCGGGTCAACGACAAGTTCGGCCACGCGGCAGGCGACGAGCTGCTGCGGGTGGTCGGCGAAGCCTGCCGTCTCTACGCCCGCAAAGGCGACATTGTCGGACGGCGCTCCGGCGACGAGTTCCTGCTGGCGCTGGAAGGGCTGGATCGTCCGCAAGCGGAAGCGATCATGGCCCGGCTCCAGCGCGGCATTGAAGCCGAGCTTGCCGCTCACCCGGAGTTCGCCGCCGTCGCTGCCGGGGCCAGCATCGGGCTGGCGCTCTACCCGCAGGATTCCCAGTCCGAGGCGGATTTAGTGGAGATTGCCGACCACCAGATGTACCGCAACAAACGCGACCGAAAAGCAGGGCGCGGCCAAGAGCTGGAGCCGGACCCCCGCCTGCAATCCGAGCCGCTTCCCGCCCGGTAGGAGCAGGTCCCCGTGCCTGCTCTTCCTTCCCTTCCTCTTCCCCTGCCCTTCTACTTCTTAATTCCTCACAATCCTGTAACTATGGGTATACTAAGCCATATGCTGAATACCCAGCGAAAGCAGGTTCCTTTTTGACTCTCGATCGCTATAAAACGCTCTGTCTTTACGCCTTCCGGCACGGGGTCAGCCTGCGGGCGCAGACGCCGAACGCGCCGCAGAACACCAAAACACTCTTTGACAGCGGCCTGCTCTACCTGACCGCCGTTTGCAGCCAGGAGCCGGACTTCCTCAGCGAAGTGACGGCGCTCGCCCTGCCCGACGATGTTGCCCTCGCGCTCGGCTCCAAGTTCCCCGGCTTTGACGCCAAAGCCTACCTCACCGAACGAGCGGAAGCCAGGCGTTTAGAAGAAAAGCTCAAGGCGAAAAAGCCATTTGGGGCGGCGTGAACACCCGAAAACTCGGCAAAACAGGGCTGCGGGTCTCCGAAATCAGCTTTGGCGGCTGGGCCATCGGCGGGAATAGGTTCGGCAACTCTTATGGCGACACCGAGGATGCTGTTTCCCGCGCGACACTCCAAAAAGCGCTGGAACTTGGGGTCACACTCTTCGATACCGCCGATGTCTACGGCCACGGCCATTCCGAGGCGCTGCTGGGGGAAGCGCTTGCCGGCTGGTCCGGCCCGCCGCCGGTGGTCGTGACCAAAGGCGGCGTGAACTTCTACCGCCGCGACGACACGCTGGAACCCGACTGGACGCCGCTTGCGCTGGCCCACGCGGTTCAGCAGAGCCTTGCCCGCCTGCGCCGGGACACGTTGGACGTGTTTCTCCTGATGAACCCGCCGGTCGAAGCGCTGGACCGCTGGAAAGTTTGGGACACGCTGGAAGCGCTGAAGCGGGCCGGCAAAATCAGGCATTGCGGCGTCTCGGTCGCCGAGCCTGCCGACGGGGTCTGGCTGCTGGAACAGCGGCTGCCGATAGATGTTCTGGAAGTCGCTTGCAGCGTGTTTTACCAGGGAGCAAGTGCGGATCTGCTGCCGCTGGCGCGAAAACGGGGAGTGGGTGTCCTCGCCCGCGAGCCGCTGGCGAACGGCTTTTTGTCCGGCAAATACCACGTCGAGACTGCGTTTTCGGACGGTGACATCCGGGCCGCGCTGCCCCGCGCGTATGTCGCCGCAATGGCCGAGACCGCCGGGCGGCTGGACTTCCTGCGGCGCGGCGGGGAGCGCACGCTCGCGCAGGCGGCTCTGCGCTTTGTGCTGGACGATCCCGGCATTGCGTCGGTTGTAGCGGGGGCAAAGACGTCGGCGCAGGTGGAGGAGAATGTCGGAACTGCGCGTGTGCCGCCGATTGATGCCGCCGAGCGGGAGCAGGTGGCGCGGGTGTTCACATAGAACACAGAAGGAAGCGAGGGAGTGAACTCCTCTATGTCTTCGGTATTACTTCGTATCTGCTGAATGGCATCCTTCGGATGAGAGGAAAGCCATCGTTCGCATATCTGTCGTCCGAAGGACGTTATTCAGCGAGAGGAGTTCACTCCCTCGCTTCTCTTCACGGAGGCTTCCCATGCAAAAACTGACTACCGCCGCCCAGATGCGCGAAATGGACCGGCGCACCATGGAAGAATACGGCGTTCCCGGCCTTGTCCTGATGGAGAACGCCGCTTTGCGCGTCGTAGACATTGTTGCCGAGCGCTTCGGTCCCTTGAAGGGCAAGCGCATTGCGGTTGTCTGCGGCAAAGGCAACAACGGCGGCGACGGGCTGGCGATTGCCCGGCATCTGGCGACCCGGTTCGGCGCGAAAATCTCGATCCATCTGACCGCCGAGCCGTCTGAATATGAAGGGGACGCCGCTGAAAGCTACAAAATGGCGGCGGCCTTCGGGCTTGACATCCGGCCGGTCTTCCCCGACTTATACCGGGGTATTGACCTGGTTGTTGACGCGCTGCTCGGCACCGGCATTCACGGCGGCGTCGAGGGCGACCTCGCGGAGATTATCTCGGCGATGAACGGCGAACACCGCCCGATCATCGCGGTGGATGTGCCGTCGGGGCTGGACGCCGATACCGGCGAGGTCGGCGGCGCGTGCGTCAGAGCGGCGCTCACCGTGACATTTGCGCTGCCAAAAATCGGGCTGATGGTCTACCCCGGCGCGGAGTATGTCGGCGAGCTTGTTGTTGCCGACATCGGCATGCCCCGGCAGGTCATGGCGGCGGACGCCGTGCTGGTCTCGGCAACGGAAGCCTCCGATGTCGCCCGCTGGCTGCCGGTGCGGATCAACGGGCGGGACAGCAACAAAGGTAAGTTCGGCCATGTAAGCGTGTTTGCCGGCTCGGCGGGATTTGCCGGGGCGCCGGCATTGTCTGCCGAAGCGGCGGCGCGGACCGGAGCGGGGCTGGTGACGCTCGCCGTTCCCAGCGGCATTCAGCCTGCTCTGATGGCGCGGGTCAGCCCAGTCGTGATGACGCAGGGGCTGGCAGAGACCGCCGGCGGCACCTTCAGCAAAGCCGCCCTCGACGCCGCCTTGAAGCTTGCCGGCAAAGGCACAGCGGCAGCCATTGGACCGGGTCTCGGCGGCGGAGAAGACAGCGACACGCGGGCCTTTGTGCGCGAGTTCGTGTCCCGCTGCCCGGTGCCGCTGGTCATAGACGCCGACGCGCTGAACTGCCTCGCACAAGAGCGCGACCGGGGCGCGTCGGCTGTGAAGTCACGGACTGCGGCGACAATTCTCACCCCGCACCCCGGCGAAATGGGCCGGCTGCTCGGAACCGGTACCCAGGCCGTTCAGGAAGACCGCCGGGCGGCTGTGGAACAAGCCGCGCATTCTTACGGCTGCGTCGTGCTGCTGAAAGGCGCTCGGACACTGATTGCGTCGCCGGACGGACGGATTGGGGTCAATGTAACCTCAAACCCCGGCATGGCAACCGGCGGGGCGGGGGATGTCCTGACCGGGCTGGCGGCGGCTTTGCTCGGCTCCGATCTGCCGGCCTGGGAGGCGGCCTGCGCCGCCGCCTACCTGCACGGCCTGGCGGGCGATCTGGCTGCCGCAAAGCAGGGCAGCCCGGCGGGTCTTATCGCGACCGATCTTATTGACTTTCTGCCTGCCGCTATTGCCCGCTGCCATTCGGAGAATGCTTCTTGATGACTAAGCTCGCTGCTGTTCTCTGCCTGCTGCTTCTTACCGTCACTGCCGATGCAGCACCGCCGCTTGCGCTGACGCTGCCGAGTGCAGATACCTACTCGTACTGGGTGCAGACAAAAAGCGGCCCGGTCGGCACCCTGCCGGTGACGGTCTCGCACAAAAAGACCGTTTCCGTTGCCGCTCCGGTGACAACCGGGGACCGGCTGTTTGTCATGGACGCGCACACCGGCGAAGTGGCGTCGCACCCGGTCTCGATTGCCCTCAGCGGGGTGCCACTGCCGCTTTCGTTCGTCATGGCCGACTTTCAGCCGGTCGGCGCTCCCGCGTCTGCCGCCCCGCCGGCTCCCCTTGTTGTGCCGCCCGTGCAGGTTCAAGGAGGCAGCCAGCCGAGCAGCATCCAGCAGTTGTTTACCGGCTTCTTCAGCCTTGTTCTCGCAGGCGTCGTCGGCTGGGTCGTCGTGCAGCTTGTCAAAACGCGCGGCGAGCCGCTGCGGAAACTGGCCCGGCGGGCCGGGGTCGAGGTGCCGGACCCAAACGCTGCCGCCGAGGAACTAAATACCGAGCCGCCTGTGTATAAAGCCGAAAAGCGGGCGCCCGAAGCGGTTCCCGAAGAAGCGGGCCTGCCGCCGAAGAACACCGCAGACATCCCGCTGACCGCCGCCAGCCTCGGACGCGGCCCGGCGCTGCCGCTTTCGGACATTCCGGCGCTTGTCGGCCTGCAAGGGCTGGCCGCTGGCAGCACGTTTGCCTTGACTGACGGCGACGTGGTCATCGGGCGAGACGGCGATAACGGCATTGTGCTGGCGGAGAACACCGTTTCCCGCCGCCACGCCCGGCTGCTGCGGGACGGCCAGGGGCAGTTCACCGTCACCGACCTCGGCAGCGCGAACGGCATTTACATCAACGGCACGCGCATTCAGCGGGCCATCCTGTCGCCGGGCGATGAGCTGAAAATCGGCGACAATTACTTCCGCTTCCAAGCGGCAAAGGAGACACCATGAACACGAATCTTATTCTCTCGGCGGCGGCAGTTCTCGCGCTCTGCCCCCTGCTTCACGCCCAGACAGCTCCGGCACTGCCGGCACCGCCTACATCCCCGGCAGCAGCAACCCCGGCAGCAGCAGCCCCGGCGGCGTCTCTTGTGACCCTGCGCTACAAGTTTGCCGTCGGGCAGGTGCGGCGCTACGAGTACGACATGGGCATGAACATGATGATGCAGACCGGGCAAACCGGCGGCGGCATCCCGATGGACATGGAAATGCACATGATTACCCGTCAAACCGTGAAATCTATCCGGCCCACCGACGGCGCGGCGACCCTGTCCACGCAGGTGGAGTCCATGCATATGCTCCGAGGCGGCCAGGAAATCCCGATGCCGGAAGCGCAGCAGACACAGATGAAGCAGTCCTTTACCCTGGTCATGCTCCCGACCGGCAAAGTCTTGTCTATGACATCCCCCGCGTTAAGCGTCATGAACGCTCCCGGCATGGACTTCAGCAAGAACATGTTCAGCGGCACGGCGCTCCTGCCGGACGCCGCCGTTAAAGTCGGCGATACCTGGAACGGCATCGCAGACGCGGCGGCTGCGGGCATACAAACCACGTTCACGGCGACTTTAATGGGGATAGATCAGAAGAACGGCGCAACGCTTGCGACAATCCAGCAGAAGCAGAGCGGCAACATTGACAAGACAATGACCCAGGGAATGCCATCGGCCATGAGTATGCACGGGCAGATCACCGGCACCGCAAACCAAGTCTTCGATACGACCGCCGGAGCGATCCAAAGCGCAACCGGCACTGCTGGCACCGACATGACCATGACCTTCGCCAAAGCCGCCGACGGCACCGCGCCCGTCGGAATGCCGTCCGCCATGAAGATGAACATGCAGATGAAGTATACCATGACCCGCCTCGGCGACACCTCGCCGAACACGCTGTTTACTGCCCCGGTGCAGTAAACCTGGCCCTCCGCCGCCGGGACCCTGTTGAGGAGGCTTAATGAACACGTTTCTGACGAGTGCCGTCCTTCTGAGCGTTCTTTCCCCGGCGGCAGCCTTTGCCCAAGCGGCTCCGCCTGCTACGCCTGTACCTCCGGCGACTGCCCCCGCGCCGCGCACCGAAACGCTGCGGTTGAAATTCAAGTCCGGCGAGATGCTGTATTACCGCCTCGTTGAAGAAACCGCCGGCTCGTACCGCGAGCCGCGTGGCAAGCTGACGCCGATCCAGTCGCACCTGGAAATAGGGATGCACCAAACGACGACCGACCGGCGCGAAGCCGACGGCGCGGGATTAATCCGCTTCGGCATTGACTCAATGACCGTCACGGTGGACAAGAAGCCGCCGAATGACCCGGCGCCCGATCCGGCCGTCCTGGCAAACCTCGCCGCGCTGGTCGTCCTGCCGAGCGGTAAACTTGAAGACACCGCCATCAACCCGGCATTTGATGCCAAAGAGTCCCTGCCCGGCGAAGACCCCGCCCACATGAACGCGCTTGCGGGCTTCGGCGAGCTGCCCCCGGCGCCGGTAAGCGTCGGCAGCCGGTGGAAAAGCCCCGTTTTTCTCGGCCTGATCGGCGAAAAGACCGCTGCCGATCTTTCGCTGACAGCCTGGGAGACTAAGGATGTTGCAACGCTTGCCGTCATCACGCAGGCCCTGAAAGGCAGCTTCAGCACCCCGCCCCCCGAAATTAAGCCTGACAGTGACCCGCAGAGGCGCGGCGACATGAAGATCACCGGCTGGACCGCAGGCACCCGCACCGTGCGCCTGAATGTTGAAGCGGGAAGGGTCGAAAGCCAAGAAAGCGTTGTTTGGATGACTGTCCTGCTGACGCCGCGAGACGAAAATGGCAAGTTCACCGGGCTGCCGACCCGGATGTGGATCAAAGTCACTTCCACGCTGGTCCGAACTGCCGCCCCGACGAAAGCTGCTTCTGGTGCCCCAACATGAAAAAGACCCCGGCACTTCCAGTGCCGGGGTCTTTTGTCTCTATCCCACTGTGTCTAATATCCGCTCGGCAACCTCACGCTTGGTCAGGAGCGGCAGGGCGATTTCCTGTCCGCCCTTGCCCAGCAGTGTCACAATGTTAGTGTCGCCGTCGAAGCCCGCGCCTTCCGCCGAAACATCGTTTGCGGCGATCCAGTCTAAGTTTTTGGACACAAGCTTGAGCCTGGCCCCCGCCAGCAAATCTTCGGTCTCGGCGGCGAAGCCGATGAGTATTTGACCCAGACGCTTCCGGCGGCCCAGTTCCGCCAGAATGTCGTCCGTCCGCGTCAGGGCAAGCATCGGCGATGTGCCGGTCTTTTTGAGCTTCTGTCCGGCAGCCTCGGCGGGCCGGTAATCGGAGACAGCGGCGGCGGCGATGATGACATCAGCGGTTTCGGCCTGAGCTAGCGCGGCGTCGTACATCTGAGCGGCGGTCTCGACCGGCACGACTTCCACGCCGCCGGGAACGGTCAGCGCGACCGGGCCGGAAACAAGGACAACCTCTGCGCCGCGCAGGCGGGCGGCCTCGGCCAGCGCGTAGCCCATCTTGCCCGATGACCGATTAGAAAGATACCGCACGGGGTCAATCGGCTCGCGAGTCGGCCCGGCGGTGATCAGCACGCGCTTTCCCGCCCATGACTGGGTGCGGGACAGCATTTCGTTGATGGCGGCGAAAATCGTCGGCACATCCGCCATCCGTCCGACTCCCTCCGTTCGGCAGGCCAGACGCCCGTGGACCGGCTCGATGAAGAAGTAGCCGTAGTCGCGCAGCTTTGCCAGATTGCTTTGTGTTGCCCGGTTGTTCCACATTCCCGTGTTCATGCCCGGCGCCAGCAAAATCGGGGCGGTGCAGGCCATCGCCGCTGCCGAAAGCATGTCTTCAGCCAGACCGTTGGCGAGCCGGGCAATCACGTTCATGGACGCGGGGACAATCGCAAACAAGTCGCAATGCCGGGCCAGCCAGATGTGGGCGATCTCGCCGGGAAACGGCTCTTCAAACAAATCAATCGGACAGGGGTGGTGGGTCAAAGCGCGGAAGGTCGCCGGCTGAACAAACTGAGCCGCCCCGCGCGTCAGAATAGGAAAGACTTCGACGCCGCTTTTGACAAGCTGCGAGGCCAAATCAGCGGCTTTGTAGGCGGCAATGGACCCGGACACGCCCAGAACCACTCGTTTGGGGGCAGTTTCAGGCACTTGGCTCTCCAACACGAATACGGCAGTGCTCCGCCCGCAGGATGGCGACAATCGTGTCTACCGCGTCTTCCACCGCGTCATTGGTCACAGCATAATCGTAATGGGGCCGCTGAGCCATCTCCCGCCGGGCGTTCAGCAGGCGACGCGCGATGTCTTCCTCATTTTCGGTCGCCCGCCCGCGCAGGCGGCGTTCGAGTTCTTCCAGCGACGGCGGCTGCAAGAAGATCAGCACAGCGTCGGGCATCTTCTGCTTGACCGCCCGCCCGCCCTGGACGTCAATCTTGAGGATCACGTCCACGCCGAGCGCCCGCGTCGCCGCCACTTCGGCGCGAGGCGTCCCGTAGTAATTGTTGTGAACTTCGGCGTATTCCAGCAGCTCATCCCGTGCGACCAAATCGTTGAACCGGGCCGCCGTAACGAACCGATAATCTACCCCGTCAGTCTCCATGAGGCGCGGCTCGCGGGTCGTTGTCGTGACGCATTTCTGGACGGGTGTGGGCAGGGTGCCTTCGGGAACCGCCATGAGGGCATCTAAAACCGTATCTTTGCCGACGGCGGACGGGCCGGAGACAACCAGCAGCAGGCCGTTGCCGTCGGGTTCCCAGGGCTTCGTTTCAATCCGGCGTTCTTGAGAGTTAATCACGCGCTTATTATAGCAGAGCAGGGAAGAGGGTGTCAAATCAGCGTTTGGGACCGTGTGTTCATGCCTTCGGCATTACAGGAGAAGCCGCTCTTGACAAAGGATAGAACTATGTTCTATAATAATTTAGAACCGAGTTCTATTCTTGGTCGGGCCATTGGCCCAGAGAGAACATTATGAAAACCATCCGCACCGAAATTGAGATCAACGCCCCGGCCGAACGGGTTTGGCGCATCCTGACTGACTTCGCCGCCTTCCCGACTTGGAACCCGTTCATCAAGCAGATCAAAGGCAAGGCCGCCGTCGGCGAACGCCTCAATGTCTCCATTCAGCCGCCTGGTTCCAAAGAAATGCGCTTCTCCCCGACCGTTTTAGAAGCCACTCCGAACAAGGAACTGCGCTGGATCGGACGCCTGCTTCTGCCCGGCGTCTTTGATGGCGAACACGTTTTCCGTATCGAAGCTTTAGGCGCAGACAAGCTTCGCTTCGTTCACGAGGAGAAGTTTCAGGGTTTTCTGGTTTCGCTGTTCGCCAAAAGCCTAGACACCGGGACACAAGCCGGTTTCGTGGCAATGAACCAAGCCCTGAAAGCTCAGGCCGAGCGAGTGACCGTCTAGCACGGGGCAGCTACGCCCTACCGACCAAACTATGCCCTACCGACCAACAGCAAAAACAGAGCAAAATAAGGAGGCGATGCGGCAGCGTCTCACCGCCGCCGCCCGCCGCCTGTTTGCAGAGCAAGGCTATGAGGCGACGACGCTGCAACAGATTGTGACCGAGGCGCGGACCTCTGTTGGAAATTGCTACTTCTACTTTGCCAACAAGGAGGCCCTGCTTTTGGCAGTGGCGGAACAATTTCGCTGTGAAGTCACCCAGGAAATAGACGCTGCCATCGCGCCCCTTGCTCCAGGGGTGTCTCGCCTTGCAGCAGCAGTTTATACCGGCGCCCTGGCCGTCCTTCGGCAGCCGGAGGTCGCGCGTGTTTCCCTCTTCGGAACAGTCTTTCCATCCCTTCGCACCATCGCCGGGGAGTTGTTCGCCGCCCGCATCAGTCGTGCTTTAGCGGAGATTCCGAACGGTGGTAAGCCCTTGCAGCACCCGGCGCTTGCGGCCCACGCCTGGCAAGGCGCGATCCAGATGACGCTAGAGGGCGTTCTGAACGGACAGATTACGGAAGCCCCGGAAACGGTTGCCCGTTTTTTAGCCCTCTGGAACTTACGGGCATTAGGATTTTCGGAAGACGCCATCGCAGAACTAAACCTATGATAACGTACTGCGGATTTCAGTAAGCTGGCGGAAACAGCATCCTATTCTTGACCTGGTAGGGACGAACCTCGTGTTCGCCCTTCTTGCTCCCTGTTCGCCCACTTGCACTTGCCTTGAACTTGCACTTGCCTTAAACACCTTCCGGCCACGCCCGTAGCGCAATCTCCGCAACACGCCGTAAGTCGTCTGCCCCCGTACCGCCTGCCGCCTGGACCGACATCCCGTTCATCACGGTCACGACATAGCGGGCCATGTCGGCAGGCCGGGCCTCCGCCGGAAAGTCGCCGTCCGCCTCGGCCTGTTCAAACCGGATACGCAGGGCGGCTACCATCGCTTCCCGCCGCGCCGCCAGCTCAATACGGATAGTGTCCGACTCGTCGCTGCACGCCAGCGCCCCCTGGACCAGCAGGCATCCGGCGGCTTCGGTCGGCGACGGCTCATGCGTGGGAGGGAGCAGCAGCGCTTCGGCAACGCTGTATGCCGTCGGCTGGGCGAGCGCCGCCGTCAGCGCCGTATCATACTTCTCTGCATACCGGTCCAGCACGAGGCGGAACAGCGCTTCTTTGCTGCCGAACGCGGCATACAAGCTAGGCCGATTGACGCCAATGGCTTCGGTCAAATCCGACATGGAAGTGCCTTCATACCCTTTGCGCCAAAAGAGGTGCAGAGCGGTTTCTAGCGCCTGCTCTGTGCAGAACTCGCGGGGGCGACCGGCCTTTTTTGACAATTTCATGTCATCCATACCACTCAGTATACACCATAATTGTATTATTTACCGTGAAGTAAAAAATCGCTTGACAAAGCAATTCAGGATAGGCTATAAATATATACCGACCGGTAATGAACAGCCGGCGGTCAAAATGGGAGAAGACAAAATGCTTAAGCTTGACGGAAAGATCGCCCTCGTTACCGGGGGAAACAGCGGCATCGGACTTGCGACCGCCCGTCTGTTTGTCGAGGAGGGTGCCTACGTTTTTATCACCGGGCGGCGGCAGGCGGAGCTGGACGCCGCCGTGCAGCATCTCGGTGAAAACAGCCGGGGCGTCCGGGGAGATGTCGCCGCCGTCGCCGATCTCGACCGGCTGTTTGAGACAATCCGGCAGGAAAAAGGGCGTTTAGACGTCGTTTTTGCCAACGCCGCTGCGGGCCAATTTACTCCTTTAGGCCAGATTGATGAGGCTCAGTTCGACCGGCAATTTGGCAGCAATGTCAAAGGGCTACTGTTCACCGTGCAGAAAGCCCTGCCGCTGATGCCGGACGGCGCGGCGATTGTCCTGAACGAGTCAGTTGCTGGCAGCACGGGGATGGCGGGGGGCAGCGTATACGGGGCGACGAAAGCGGCCGTGCGCTCGTTTGCCCGCTCCTGGAGTGTTGACCTGAAAGAGCGCAAAATCCGGGTCAATGTCGTCAGCCCCGGCCTGACTGATACTCCCAGTATGCGGGAAGTGACCGGGTATGACGCCGGAGATGAACACCGGGCGGCCTTTAGCGCGAGTAACCTGCTTGGGCGCATCGGCCAGCCGGAGGAGATCGCGAAGGTAGTTGTGTTTCTCGCCTCCGACGACAGCAGCTACGTCACCGGCATCGAGCTGTTCGTGGACGGCGGCATGGCACACGTTTAGACCCCTGGGAGAGAGATAAGAGCAACAGTATGAGCGCAGACATCTTATTCCAGCCGTTTCGTGCCAAGAACTTAACGCTGCCGAACCGAATCGTTATGGCCCCGATGACCCGCGCCTTCTCGCCGGAGGGCGTGCCGGGTGAAAATGTCGCCGCCTACTACCGCCGCCGGGCCGAAAGCGAAGTGGGACTGATTTTGTCCGAAGGCACGGTCATTGATCGCCCGGCGTCCCGAAACGACCCCGGCATCCCGTTCTTTCACGGCGACGCCGCGCTGGCAGGCTGGAAACGGGTCATTGACGAGGTTCACGCGGCGGGCGGCCGAATGGGACCGCAGATTTGGCATACCGGCTCGACAACGAACTCAATGAGTGGATGGGTTCCCGAAAGCCCTGTCGAAAGCCCCTCCGGCCTCGTCGGGCCAAGCCAGCCGCGCGGCAATACAATGACGGAGAAAGACATCGCCGAGACAGTCGCCGCCTTCGGGCAGGCCGCCGCTGACGCCAAGCGTCTCGGCTTTGACACAGTCGAAATCCACGGCGCCCACGGCTACTTGATTGACCAGTTCTTTTGGACCGGCACGAATCAGCGTACCGACGGCTATGGCGGCGCGACAATCCAAGAGCGCAGCCGGTTTGCCGTTGAAGTCGTGAAGAGCGTTCGGGCTGCCGTCGGCCCCGACTTCCCGGTTATCCTGCGCCTGTCCCAGTGGAAGCAGCAGGACTACGCAGCCCGGCTTGCGTCATCGCCCGCCGAGATGGAGCAGTGGCTTCAGCCGCTGGTAGACGCCGGGGTGGACATCCTGCACTGCTCGCAGCGCCGTTTCTGGGAAGCGGAGTTCCCGGAAGTGGACGGGGAGAACGGCCTGAACTTCGCAGGCTGGGCCAAGAAGCTGACCGGCGCGGCGACAATCTCGGTCGGCTCCGTCGGCCTGTCCGGCGACTTCATGGCGGCGTTTCGAGGAGAAAGCTCCACGCCCGCCAGTTTAGACACTTTGGTTCACCGGATGGAGCGCGGCGAGTTTGACCTCATCGCCGTTGGCCGCGCTTTGCTCAGTGACCCGCAGTGGGTAACGAAAGTCAGGGCAGGCGATACGTTGAACCTGCGCGACTTCACCGCCGCCGCTCTGGGTGAGCTGGTTTAACTCGGAACCCCTCCCGCTCGTTCCTCGCTCCCTTTCACCTCGCTCCCTCAGCACTGGCTACCTGGAAGGCCCCTACTGGGGAAGGGCCAGAGAGTAGAAGATTATCGCGTAGGGGCGCTGCTTGCCGCGCCCTCCGGTCCGTATTGCCTTGCTCCGTGTTGCCCTTCCCTAACAGGGGCCTCTAGTCGCAGAGCCTCCATAGCGAGGTGAAAGGGAGCGAGGGACGAGCGGGAGGAGTTCTTAACGAGCGGGCGAGGCACGCACAAAAAAGCGCGGCAGAGACAGTGTCTCTGCCGCGCTCTTGTTTGATGCTGTTGGCTTGAAGTCTATCGGCTCGTCAGCGATAAAAACGAAGCGTCGGAACTAGTAACGGCTGCCGCCGCCGCCGGAGCCGCCGGAACGGCCACCGCCGCCGCCGCCGTAGCCACCACTGGAGCCGCCGGAGCGGCTTCCGCCGCCACCGCCGCCGCCGTAGGAACCACCGCCGCCGCCGGAACCGCCACGGCTGCCGCCACCACCGCCTCCGCCTTCACGCGGGCGGGATTCGTTCACCACCAGGGCGCGTCCACCGACGTTCCGGCCATTGATGGCCGCAATCGCCTGCTGCGCTTCGTCTTCGGTCGCCATTTCGACGAACCCAAAGCCGCGTGCTTCGCCGGTATAGCGGTCGGTGACGACCTGGGCGCTCGCGACGTTGCCGGCTTCAGAGAACAGCTCGTGGAGCTGCTGGTCGGTGGTCTGATAGCTCAGATTGCCGACATAGAGTTTGGTTGCCATAATAGGGAATGGCTCCTTTCGAATGAAAAGCCCCAATTCGCAAAGAGTGAGGCCTCACTGTAACATTCGAAGACACGACGGAAACGAGCCGAAGGAGCCGGGGAAATCGCAGAGGGAGGCATCAAGCTGATGCAAAGTAGGTAGAGTTGCCGGGGGAAACCCGGTGCGTGTGTATTATACCCATAATTATTGATAAATGCCGGAATTAGGCAAGAGAGCGAAAATATAGTTTGCGGTTTTGCCCCTATTGCCTTTTTTGTTCCGATATGATATGATAAAGATGCCGCTGAGTTAATCTTCTCTTAACATTCGCTTTTCTTAACATTCGCTTTTGATTCGCTTCGATATTATCGCTCTCCTATTCTTTGCTGAAGGATCGTACCGCATGAAGAGTCCTCGCCGCCCCGCCGGCGCGATTATGTTTGTCTCCCGCGCTTTTTCCGTTCTCTGCCTGCTGGGCGCTTTGTCACTGCCCGGACACGCTCAGGATGCCGCCAAGATCAAGGTTGACCCGGACGCCGCGAAGAACTATGTCGCGCTCGCAAATGGAGTCAGCCCCGCGCGTTTGTCTCAAACTATTGCCGATCTATCGGGCATCCACTACGCTGTCCCAAACCAGCCTGCCAATGCGCCGGTGACGGCCTTTTCGCGGGTTGCCGGCACCCCCGGAGGAGACCTCGCGCGGGCGTATGTCCGCCGGCAGTTCAACGCAATTTTTGGGCTGGGCAATGTCTCGGAAGAGCCGTTTACGGTCACGGCCCCCGTGGACAACGGCGCGTTTGTCCAGGGGCAGGGTCTGCCGAAGCCGTTTGCGCTTCAGCCGCTCTGGCCCAATTTGGTGCGGACTTCGACCCTGCCGGCGTCCGGCATCAGCGGACCGCTGATCTATGCCGGGCGCGGCGAATTGTCTAATTTTCGCGGGAAGTCGGTCCAGGGCAGCATTGTTCTTTTAGACTTCAACTGCGGCACCGACTGGCTGAACGCGGCGCGTCTCGGCGCAAAGGCGATTATCTTTGCTGCGCCGACCCAGACCATGCGCGGCGAGGGCGAGTCTAAGTTTATCGGCATTCCCGTCGCCGTTCCCCGCTTTCTGATCTCCCGCACCGATGCCGCCGCCTTGCAGTCCGCCGTGCTGACGACCCCCAATTTCCAGGTGCATCTCGCCGCCGATAACCCGTGGCGGATGGCGACTTCGGCAAACATTGTCGGCACTATTCACGGCACCGGGCCGCTGGCCGACCAGAATGTCGTGATCGAGTCTTATTACGACTCCATGTCTATTGTGCCGACCCAGGCCCCCGGCGCAGAATCCGCCGACGGCCTCGCGTCGCTTTTAGAGATCGCGCGGGCGTTCAAAGCGCACCCGCCCAAGCGAACCGTGCTGTTTGTCGCCTGCGGAGCGCATTTTCTCGGCATTCAAGGCGCACGCACCTATGTAGACAGCCATGTAGATAGCTGGCGTCCGATCTCGGCGCTCGACTCGCTTCAGCACTCGCTGTTCCATAAAGCGCTGCCGAATCGGTCCAACGTCCTGCTGTTTTCGGGCCTTGACCTGACTTCTCAAACCGGCAGCGTCGGCGTTTTCTACAAAGGCAGCTTCTACGATTACCGGGAAGACATCCAAAGCGATTTCTCGGACATTGGCCGGACGTTCCGCGAGAACGCCGAGAAAATCGGCCAGACACTCGGCTTCGATCCGGCAACGGCCTTTGCCGACGGGGTCAACGGCGCGGGCGGTAAATCCTGGCGGAACTACCTGCCGGGCCGGTTCGCCTTTGATGCCGAAGCCGCCACCATGGCCGGCGGCAAAGGCGTCACGTTCGCGACGACCGACGACGCCCGGCAGGAAACCGACACGCCGCTCGACACGCCGGACAAAGTCAACATTGTCAATTTGGCCGCCCAGACCCGGCTGCTGACCTGCGAATACTGGCACGTTCTGAATGACACGAACGACCCGAACGCGATTACGCCGACCTCGACCGCATCCCTGATGCCGGTGCCGGCGTGGCCCGCCTGGACCCGGCAGGGCCTGCGCCTCGGCTTCTCGAAGCTGACCGGGCGCGTCCTGCTGTTCGACCCGAAAAAGAACTTTGTCCCCGACCAGCCGATCCCCGACTCGCTGGCCGTGGTTCAGAACCCGTCGAAAACCATGATGGGCGTTCGGGGGAACCTCATTCAAGGCACCGAGGGCGGCCCGAAGTACGCCTCGTTTGCGTTCGACGGCCTGCCGCTCGTCATCTCAAACGGCACCGGGCTGCGTTTTGCGCCGTCCAAAAACATCTTTATCGGCGCGTACCACATCCACCAGACCGACGATGCTGGCGGCACACGCGGCGACATTGATTACGCTCCCGATCAGGGCGTCAATGGCGCGGCGAACTACCCGACCTCGTTTGACCTGACGGGAAGCGTCAAGCAGACTCAAGTAATTGTATTTCCCTGCGTCGCGACCTCTATCTACGACCTGATTGACCAGCAGGCGCTGACATCGCTGACCGATGTGAGCGTTTACGACGGCGCTTCCGATGGCGAGCCGCGCCAGTACGGCTTCATCCTATCGGGGGTCGAGCCGGGCGTTTCATATGTCGAAGATGTCGCCGTACTGTTTTCGACGCCGGGCGCAGACACACGCCTGAAAGTGGTGATGAAGTCCGGTCCTGCCGCCCCGCCGCGCTTTCTGCTGATTAACTCGCTGCCGACAAGCCCGCATTTGTCGCTGGCCGAGAATCAGCGCAACGCCCAGGGCGTCGGCTACGCCGTCGGGGTCGCGTCGGCCCGCTACGGCTCGACCGACAGCCGCCCGCCGGACCCGAACAACCCGAATGACGTTGTTCGCAACGGCGCGATTACCAACACGGCCCTGCGCGTCGCGAAAGACATGTGGAACTTAGATGACTTCCGCATCGGCAATCTCGCGAAGTTCCGCATTGTTCAGTTGCACGACCCGCTGAACCCGCTGACGCACCTGCACGATCTCGCCAAAGAAGACATTGACAAAGCGCTCGCAGCGTATCAGGCCCAGGACTACGAGGCGTTTGACGCCTACAGCCGGCAGGCGTGGGCAAACGAAGCGCGGGTCTACCCGCAGGCCCAGCAGACCGCAAACGATGTCGTGCAGGGCGTCATCTTCTACCTGTTTCTCTTGATCCCCTTCGCTTACTTCTTGGAGCGCCTGCTGTTCGGCTTCTCCGACCTCAAGCGTCAGCTGATCGCAGCGTTCGGCATCTTTTTGGTGATTTTCTTTGTGTTCTCCCAGATCCACCCGGCGTTCTCCATCGGCGCGGTCAACCCCCTGATTATCCTGATTGCGTTCGTCATGCTCGCGCTGTCGGTGATTGTCTCGCTTTTGGTGTGGGGCAAGTTTGAAGAACAGCTTAAGCAGTTCAATAAGTCCGTGTCGGGCGTCCACAAAGCCGATGTCGGCAAGGCCAGCATTGCGTTTGCGGCGTTCGCGCTCGGCATTTCCAACATGCGCCGCCGGAAAGAGCGGACACTGCTGACGTGCCTGACGCTGGTTCTGCTGACATTTACGGTGCTGTCGTTCACGTCCATCGTGAACACCATTCGGTACAACGATGTCGCCGCGCCGGGGACGGCCATCTACAACGGCATTCTGCTCCGCCTGCCGACTTGGGACTCCTTGCAGCAGCCCGCCTACCGCCTGCTGTCCGATGAGTATAGCTCGCAGTTCCCGGTCGCCCCCCGCGCCTGGTTCTTCGGCACCCAGCAGGGCCAGCAGTCGTTCCTGCACCTGACCCGCGCCCACTTCGCCACCGATGTCAAGGGCGTCAACGGCCTGACCCCGCAAGAGTCGCAGGTGACGGGGATTGACAAGGCTCTCACGTCAGGCCGGTGGTTCAACCGGACCGATACCTATGCGGCAGTCATCCCGCAGGGAGTCGCGACCAGCCTGCAAATCACGCCGTCCGATGTCGGCAAAGTGACGATCAACTTCAGCGGCGTTCCTTATTTAGTCATCGGCATTGTAGATGCCGGGAAAATCAAGACCATCAAAGACCTGGACAACGAGGCGCTGACCCCCGTGGACTACCAGGCCCAGCAAAACCAGGGTGGCGGCGGGGGTGCGGGCGGCGCAGGCGGGGCCGGCGGCGGTGCCCAGGGCTTCCAGCAGTACCTGCACCTCGACCCGGACAACGTCCTGTATGTCCCGTACAACACGCTGATCAACATGGGCGGCGATTTGCGCTCGGTGGCGATCAACATGGGCAGCGCCAAGACGACGGCGGCGCAGCTTCAGAGCCTCATGCCGCGCCTCGACCTTAACCTCTACGCGGGCGAAGACGGCGCGAACCACCGGTTCTCGGCTATCGGTGCGACTTCGTCCCAGGGCCTGATCAATATCATTATCCCGATCCTCATTGCCGCGCTGATCGTTCTCAACACCATGCTCGGCTCGGTCTTTGAGCGGGTGAAAGAAATCGCGATTTTTTCGAGTATCGGCCTGTCCCCAACGAACATTGCCATGCTGTTCATCGCCGAGGCGCTGGTCTACGGCATCATCGGCGCGGTTTCCGGGTACTTGATTGGGCAGGGGTTAGCCAAGCTGATTTCGGTCTTCCACATCCTGCCGGGCCTGTATCTCAACTTCTCGTCCACGTCCGCCGAGCTTGCAATTGGATTAGTCGTCGCGGTCGTCCTGCTGTCCACCATCTTCCCAGCCCGCAAAGCGTCGGAAGTGGCGACCCCGGCGGTAGACCGCACCTGGAAAGTGCCGGAACCCGACGGCGATACCTGGAAGATCACCCTGCCGTTCGCGGTGGCCGGAGCACAGGCGACCGGCATCAATCAGTTCCTTGCCGAATGGTTCCGGGCGTATGAGGAACAGTCGGTCGGCGACTTCTTGACCCAGGACATCACGACAAGCGCCGAAAGCGTAAACGGCATCCAAGCGTACCGCCTGTCGGGCCGGATCTGGCTCGCGCCCTTCGACCTCGGCGTGTCCCAGATGATCTCGCTCGACACGACGCCCACCGATTTAGAAGACGTCTACGAAGTCTCGCTCACGCTTACCCGCGTTTCCGGCGACGTGTCCAACTGGAAGCGCGTCAACCGCCGCTTCCTGAACGTCGTCCGCAAGCAGTTCCTGATTTGGCGGACGCTGACCGAGACTCAGCGCGAGCGGTATCTGGAAATCGCCGGAACCCCCGTCGCGCCATCAGGTTCTGAGGTGGTTGGGGCAGCCTTGTAAGAGGAATGGCCCCACCCCCGGCGGTTCCCGCCGATACGCAGTAATGCCGCAGGCATACCCCTGCCCCCACTGCGTGGGAGAGGGGTGAGAGAAGAACAAGAGACAAACGGTTTGCTTCCTAATCTGCTCCCCTCTCCCGTTCCGACGGGGGAGGGGCCGGGGGTGGGGGCTTTCAGCATCATCGTAAGGAGATTAGGCCCCCGTGGCAGTGCAGCAAAAACCGAAACGCGGACAAGTGCCGGACAGCATCGCTGCCGAGCGTGACCGCTCCGTAGATACGTCCGGGGACGAAGCCGGGCAGCAGATCCAGTTTGAAGAAGGCTTCACCGGCAAAGTGATGATCGGCACGCTCTTTGTGTGCATGATTATGCTGCCCGGCTCCATCTACCTCGGACTGCTCGCCGGGCAGGGACTTGGCGCGGCGGCCCAGTGGGTCACGATTGTTTTGTTCTCGGAAATCGCCCGGCGCTCGTTTCTGCCCTTGAAGCGGCAGGAAATCTACTGCCTGTTCTATATGGCGGGTGCGCTGACCGCAACTGGATTTGGACAACTGCCGGGGATTTCCGGGGGGCCGTTCGGGGCGTTCATTGCTGTCCAGTATATCATGCAGTCACCGGCGATGGTCAACGTCGTCCATCTGCTGCCTCCGTTTGTCGGGCCGCAGCCCGGCTCGCCCGCCTATACGCACCGCTCGTTTTTGGACAGTGCCTGGGCGATCCCGATTATCGTTTTGCTGTGCCAGCAGGTGCTGGATCGTATGAAATGGATCGGGCTTGGCTACCTGCTGTTCCGAGTGACCTCCGACATCGAGCGCCTGCCGTTCCCATTCGCCCCGATTGCGGCGTCCGGCGCGACGGCGCTTGCCGAAGCCTCGACAAAAGAGGACTCCTGGCGCTGGCAGGTCTTCTCGACCGGCACCATTGTCGGCCTCATCTTCGGCTTTTTCTATCTGGCCGTCCCGATCTTTACCGGCGTGACGCTGGGCAAGCCGCTGACCATCCTGCCGATTCCGTTCTTTGACCTGACGCCGAATACCGAAAGCCTCCTGCCGACTTCGCTCACGGGCTATAACCCTGACCTCGGCCTCGTCCTGTTCGGCTTTATCCTGCCGTATTCCATTGTGCTTGGCAGCTTCATCTCATCGGTGGGAGCGCAGATCATCGCGAACCCGTTCCTGCATTCAGCGGGCTTGTTCCCGCACTGGATCGCCGGCTCACCGACCATTCAGACGAAAGCCTCGGTAGATTTCGACTTTTGGATGTCGTTCGGCATCGGCACCCAGCTTGCCATCGCCGCCATCGGCTTGACTTCGGTGCTTCTCATGGTGCTGAAAGGACGCGGGGCGGAGAAGAAGGCGGAGCGCGGAAGCCTCGGCAAGCTGCCCGAAGGACGCGGCGACTTCCCCTGGCAGGTTGCGCTCGGTGTCTGGCTTGCCGCGACCATTGGCTATGTGTTCCTGAACCACAAGCTGGTTCCTAACTTCAACATCTGGATTATCGTCTTCTACGGCCTGATTTGGACCCCGCTGAACTCGTATGTCTCAGCCCGCCTCATCGGCCTGACTGGGCAGGGCGTCACGTTCCCGTTCCTGAACCAAGCGGTCGTGCTGCGGAGCGGCTACCATCAGCCGGACATCTGGTTCGCGCCCCTGCCGCTGAACGACTACGGCCCGCAGGCGCAGCGCTTCCGCGAGTTCGAGCTGACCGGGACCAAATTCACCTCGATTGTCAAGCTGGAGCTGTTCATGCTGCCGCTGATTCTGCTGTTCTCATTTGTCTACTGGGGCTTCCTGTGGCATACGAACGATATTCCGTCGTCACAGTTCCCTTACGCTCAGAAGTTCTGGCCGCTGTCGGTCATCCAGTTATCCATCTGGACCCAGATTAATACCGGCAACGGTGCAACTTGGGCGCTACACGCCATCAAGCCGCCGATTATCGGCATTGGGGCCGGTGCGGCGCTGGCGCTCTACGGGGCGACGCTATTGTTTAAGTGGCCGCTTTTGTTTTTCTACGGCTTTTTAGGCGGCATCAGCAACCTGCCGCACAACACGATCCCGACGATGATTGGGGCGCTGCTAGGACGCTACTACTTCGCCAAGCGCTTCGGCTTGGAACGCTGGCAGCTCTATACGCCGGTTCTGCTGGCAGGCTTCGCCTGCGGTACGGGCCTTATTGGAATGGCCGCGATTGCGCTGGCATTGATTGCGAAGACGGTGAACTATCTGCCGTTCTAGGAAGTCCCCCCAGCCCCCAATAATGGGGGAGCCAGATGAAGATAAGAACGTCGTGCGTTCCGTGTCGCTCCCCCATTATTGGGGGCTGGGGGGCGACTTTTTCTTTCTGATTCTCGTATACTTATTGTGAAAACACTCGTTTGGCAGGAAATCAATAGCGGCAGCGCGGCTATCCGCAAAGGCTGGAAGACCGTCGGCTGGCAGGGGCTGACCATGCAGGCCCCGCCGACCTGGAACCTGGTCGGCTACGGCGGGGATGCGAAAGCCGGCAATCTGCGGCTGGACAACGCCGAGCTTCAGGCGCAGGGCGTTCTCGGCATGGACCTGCGCTGGATCCCCGTCAAAGGCAAAGTCTCAGACGCCGATTTAGAAAAGCGCCTGCGACAGTATCTCGACAGCATCGAGAAAAGCGCCAAGCGGCAGAGAATCTCGGCAGTCGTTCAGATCAAAGCGATGGCCGACGATAGGCACCCGGAGCGGCTCGGCCTGCGCGGATTTACCTGGAAGGCCGATAAACGGGCGGTCGGGCGCATCTGGCACTGCAAGGAGTGCGGACGGGTCATCATCGCGCAGGTGCTGGGCGGGTCACGCGGCGACTTCACGGCAACGGCCACCGAGGTCCTGCAAACCCTGGAATGCCATGCCGAGGACTCAAACTGGCGGACCTGGTCGCTGTACGACCTGCACACCGAGGTTCCGAGCGATTACACGCTCTCCGGCAAATTGCAGCTTATGAACATCTATGTTCAGCTTCCGTTCAGCCGGGCGAACACGCTGGACACCATTACGGTGGAGCAGTGGGGCGTCGCCAACGTTCAGCTTCGGAATGCGTATTTAGACCAGTGGTTCCGGGACAAGAACCGCGCTCAAGAGGGGATGCTGCGCTACGAAGGCCGCGAGGCAATGGCGCAGGGCCATCCGGCGCTGGCGCTGACAGGCCGCAAAACCGGGCTTTCGTACTGGACCTCGCAGGCCATCCCACAGATCACTCGCTTGCAGAAGCCGGCGACCTATTTTGAGGCGCGGGTCTGGGAATGCCCGGAAACCAACAAGATTTTTCTGGTGCAGAGTGTCAGCCGCCGCCCGCAACCGGAGATTGTAGACACGATTGTCGCCCGGACCCGGTGCCATGACCAATGCCTAAGATAGATTTAAAGCAGTATTTTCCGTTCCTGAACCGGGCCAAAGGCAGCCTGCCGCGCGGCGAAATGCTGGCCCTGCGGCCCCTCCGCACCGCGTCGGTGGCCTGGGAAGCAAAGCCCGAAGACAGCGAGACGCCGGGAGTGCAGATTACCGTGCCGCGCCGGGACGACAAAATGGGCCAGATATTAAGCCGTCTATTCCAGATCCCTACAACAAAGACAATCGAGCTGGATGAGTTCGGCGCGGCGGTCTGGCAGAAGTGCGACGGCAAGCATTCGGTTGAGCAGCTCGTCACTTTCACGGCCACCGCGTACAAGCTGAACCGGCGGCAGGCGGAAGTCAGTGTCATCTCATTTATGCGGATGCTGGCCCAGCGGCGTCTCATCGGTCTCGACAAAAGCAATACTGCAAACATCGCAGGGAAAGGAACAGCGCATGTCCATCGAAGCGGCCGCGCCCGGACGCCGTCCAAACGCGGGCGGCGGCATTAAAACACAAATCAACCTGCCATGGAGCAAGGCGGTTTCAATTGCGATGAACTCGCTGAAGATCCGCTTCTGGCGCTCTATGATTACTGGCGCAGGCATCTTTCTAGGCATTGCCTTCTTGTGCTTTTCCGGAGTCACGGCCTTGCTGGAGCTGAAGACGGGCAATCAGGCCGCCTTGAACCGGCAGATCTGGCTCTGCGTCATGGCGCTGCTGGTCTGCACGGTTGGCATCACCAATTCCATGCTGATGTCGGTTTCCGAGCGGTTCCGGGAGATCGGCACGATGAAGTGCCTAGGCGCTTTGAACTCGCTCATCGTGCGCCTCTTTCTAATTGAAGCCCTCTTTATGGGCTTTGTCGCGTCGTTTGCCGGCTGGATACTCGGTTTCTTAGGCATCTTTTTGGTTCGCTGGGCATCCCTCGGCTGGGCCGAGGGCATTGGCCATCTGACCGCTGGGATCGTCTTCGGGTCCCTGCTCGGCTGCATTCTGATTGGCGGCTTCCTGACCCTCGTGGCCGCCCTGCTGCCTGCCCAGCGTGCCGCCCAGATGCCGCCTGCCGCCGCGCTGCGGACGGAAGTTTGACCTGTCGCAATTCCGCGAAAGCGTGGAAACGGAGAGCGTGGGACTGAAGTCCTGCGCTAAGGCTTTATTGGGGTGTGGGGCGAAGCGCCCAGTGTCCACCTTTCACTCCGCTGCCGAACGAAGTGAGCAGGAGGCGTGGACAAGGAGCAGAATAAGAGCATCTTTAGACTGACTTATTCTTCGTCCACGCAGGTGGACGGTAGGCGTCTGCGCCCCACACCCCAATAAAGCCTTAGCGTAGGACTTCAGTCCCACGCTTCTTCAATTTTGCGCTCAATGACTCGCTTTTACTTGGAGAAAATCAACTCGTGTCAGCCACAGAATATATTGTTCGGACTAAAGATGTCGTGAAGGTTTTTACGCTGGGAGAAGAAAAGCTGCGGGCGCTTGACGGCGTCAACGTAGACATCAAGCGCGGCGAGTATATCTCGATCATGGGACCGTCGGGGTCCGGGAAATCCACGCTTTTTAACGCCATTGGGGGCCTCGACAAGCCGGACAGCGGGAGCGTGTTCATTAACGATGTGGACATGGCTCAACTTGACGCCGGGGAGCTGGCGTATCTGCGCTGCCACACCATCGGCTACATCTTCCAGACGTTTAACTTGATTACCGTCATGACGGCTTTGGAGAACGTCAGCTTGCCGACGATTTTTGCGGGAACGCCGTCGGAAGACGGCCAGAAGCGCGGCATGGAGCTTCTCGACATTGTCGGCCTCGGCCATCGCTACCACCACAAGCCGTCCCAGTTGTCCGGCGGCCAGCAGCAGCGCGTCGCGATTGCCCGTTCCCTCGCAAACAACCCCAGCATCATTCTGGCCGACGAGCCGACGGGGAACCTCGACTCCAAAACAGGTGAGGAGATTATCGCGCTCCTGCGCCGCCTGAACAAAGAGCAGGGCGTGACGATCATTACCGCGACCCACGACTACAAAATGGTAGACGTGTCCGACCGGGTGATCTGGATCAAAGACGGCAAAGTGGAAAAGATCGAGAACCGCGCCGACATCAAAATCAACGTCGGCGGCATGGCCGGCGAAGCCGACCACCTGGCCGGCAGTATTGACTCGACCAACGTAGACACCCCACTGCTGGTGTAGGAAGAGATCGTAGGAGAAAGAGGGCGGATGAGGACGAGAGCTTGCTTCCCGGCTGTTTTGCTTTTCGCTGTGCTTCTTTGCCCCCCGGCGCCGGCACAAACGACGGCAGCGTCCGTCCTGGCGGCGATGAAAACGGCGTCCGGAGGCGCGGCCTGGGACCGGGTGACAACTCTGCACGTCGTTTCGGCGGTCAAGGGCGGCGGACTGATGGGAACAGAAGAAGAGTGGGACGACACGCGGACGGGCCGCTACTCAGTATCTTCTGTCTTAGGACCGGCTGCCGAACAGGAGGGATATGATGGAACGCGAGCTTGGAGCCGGGACGCCAGCGGCCAAGCCCGCGTTGTCGCGGCGGCGGATGATGTCGCTGCTGCGTACAGCGCCGCCTACCGGGACTGCTTCGCGTACTGGTTTCCCTCGCGCCGGGCTGGAGGCACAACCTATTTACGCCATGCCCAGGAAAAAGGGCGCGGCTTCGATGTTGTGCAGATTGCGCCTCATGGCGGGCTTCCCTTCCAGTTTTGGGTAGACGACCACACGCACCTTTTGGACCGAATTGTTCAATCGGGGGCACAGGAGACTAATACAACATTTGTGAGCGGTTACCGTGCCGTCAGCGGCCTGCTCCTGCCGTTCGGGCTTCGGGAAACGACCGGAGACACGCGCTACGACACGCTGGGCCGCGCGTGCAGTCGTTTGGGATCAATACACCCGCCCCCGCGCAGATATTTGCGCTTCCTCCGCCGCCCCCGCCGGACTTTACGCTTGCCGGTAATGCGTCTTCTGTCACCGTGCCATTTCAGTACGCGGGTGACCACCTTCTCGTCAGCATTCAGATTAACGGACAAGGGCCGTTTCAAGCTGTTCTCGATACCGGCGGCCTGTATGTGGCGACGCCCGCACTCGCCCGCCGAATTGGGTTAAAAGTGCAGGGAGCCGTCGCCGGAACAGGCAATGGGCCGGCGACGGTTGATACCGGGCTGGCCCGCGCCGAAACAGTTAGCCTCGGCAGCTTGACCCTGCGCCGCCCGCTTTTTTATATCATTGACCTACCTGCACTCCGCGACCGTCCGATCATCGGCTTTGAGTTGTTTATGCGCTTTGTGACCCGGATTGACTACGACAAAAACTTGCTGACGCTGACACTGCCGCAGAGTTTTGTGTATTCTGGAACAGGAACATCAGTGCCGTTTCGGTTCAACGACCGTATTCCCGAAATTGATGGGAATGTAGACGGTGTCGCCGGCGCGTTCACGATTGACACCGGCGCAGGCGGCTCGGTCCGGCTGAACCGACCGTTTGTTGAGGCGCATCATCTCCTGAGCCGCTACAAACCGCGCTACAGCACGATTATTGGAAACGGAATTGGTGGACCGGAGCGCGGCAGTGTCATCCACCTGGGCCGGCTGTCGCTTGGCAGCGTCGGCGTCAGCGGAGTACGGGCGACACTCGCGGCGGACCAGGCCGGCGGCGGGTCGGATAAGGCGGTCGCCGGCAATGTCGGCGAGGGGTTTTTGCGCCGCTTCAACCTGACATTCGATTATGCCCGGATGCGGATTATTTTTGAGCCGAACTTGCACCACGCTGAGCCGGAAAGCGAAGACCGGACGGGCCTTGTCTTGGACCCGAATGCACAAGCGGTGCTAGTCGCTGCCGTCGTGCCTGATGGTCCGGCGGCACAGGCAGGAATTAAAGTCGGAGACATCATCGAGGCGGTAGCAGGGCAAGCCGCCGTAAGCGACACCTTCTCGCCGCAGTTTCTTCTCTTCCGGCAGCCCGCCGGAACACGCCTGAACCTGCGGGTGCGCTCCGGGCAGGCCGTCCGCACTGTAACACTTACTCTGCGCGACCTGTACTAGTCTAGCCCGAACAAGCTGAGTGTGCCGTTGCCCGTGTAGACCAGCAGAACGCGGCCGTCGGCGGAGACCACCGTCTGGCGCAGGGAGCCGGGGAGGGGATAACGGCGCAGGATGTGACCGTCGTGGCGGAGGGCGTACAGGGTGTGTTTGCCGTCGGAGACGATCAGGCGGCTGCCGTCGGGCGAGAGCGCGACTAAGTTCGGCGGGAACAGCAGGCCGCCGCGTTCCCAAAGGACGTTTCCCGCACGGTCTAAAAGGCGCAGGTGATGTTCGGACAGGCTTTGATTGCCCCGCACAATCTGGCGCAGGTAAGAGACCGCCACGAAGTCGCCATTTTGGGTGATCTGGGCGGCTGGGTAGAACGCATCTTCCCCCAGCTCCATTCTCCACAGCGGGTTTCCGCCGCCGTCGCTGCGCCATAAATAGAGCGCGGGATCGCTGCCCCGAACATTCCCCGCCGAGACCCCCAGCACATACCGCCCGTTGCCGGAAATCTGGGCCGAAAACAGCCGGTCCGCAAGGGCGTGCCGCGCCGCCGCGCCTTCCGGGTACTGCCAGAGACTGGTTCCCTGCGGCGTGTAGCAGGCGATGCCGCTGTCGTTCCACGCGCCGGTGACGAGAAACGAGCCGAGCGTCGGGAACGCCACCGACGTGCCGATGCCGCCGAGCGGCCAGTGATGGATGCGCTTGTCCCCAGAAACATAGGGCTGATCGCTTAAATTGTAAAGAAAAAGCGTCTTGCCGCCCGTGACGATCCCCGCATACGCGCCGTCCTGGGAGATGTCCGCGTCCCACACCGCCCCGCCAAGCGATTGATGCGCCAGCGTTGCGCCGTCCGCCCCGCGCAGAATCGTGATGTTCGGCTGGTCCGGGTCCAAAGCGGCCCAGGCCAGCACGGTATCCCCGGCGGCGCCGACAGCCACATTTGACGCATTGGCCGCCGGGTGCGTCCAAAGCGGATGGTCCGGCTGGGTCCGCCAGTGCCACAGCGACACATTTCCTTTCGCCCCGCTTGACAGAGCGACAAGCTCTCCTTGCGGCGATAAGGCTGCGCCGCGAAACCCGGCGATTTGGCGGCTCCAAAGCAGCGACAGCGGCTGCCCCGGCGGGATGCTCTTCGCAGCGGCATGGGAAGTTCCCGCGCGAAACCCCCACACCGCCAACAAGAGCAGGCAGAGCACCACCCCGCCTGCGAGCCAGAGCCGCCGCGCTCGCCAGATCATTCGGTCCCTGCCGAGGCGGCGACCATCGAAAGGAACAACTTGTGGACGCGGCGGTCGCCGGTAATCTCCGGATGAAACGCGCTGCCTAAGATCGTCCCCTGCCGGACAAAGACAATTTTCCCGTCGTGCCGGGCCAGCACGTCCACTCCCGGCCCGGCTTCGGACACATAAGGCGCCCGGATAAAGACCGCTTCCAGCGGCTCCGGCCCCAGGACCGGAATATCCAGCGCCACTTCAAATGAGTCCACCTGCCGCCCAAACGCATTCCGGGCCACCACCACGTCGAGCAGCCCCAGTGTCGGCTGCCCGCCGCGCTCCCCGGTGTCCGCTGTGACCGCACGGGACAGCAAAATCAGCCCGGCGCAGGTCCCGTAAATCGGCTTGCCCTGAGCGTGCGCGGCTTGGAGCGCCTCGTCTACGCCATACCGCGCCAGCAGGCGTCCGATTGCCGTGCTTTCCCCACCCGGCAGAACAACGCCGTCGGCCCGTTCAAGATCCGCCGGCAGGCGTGCACCGAACGCTTCCGCACCGAGGGCGTTGAGCATATCAATATGTTTTTGGAAGTCACCCTGCACGGCGACCACGGCGATTTTCGGTTTTACTTGCATTTTCGTTGATCATTCGGTGACTGCACCGAGCGGAAAAGAGCGTGGGACTGAAGTCCTGCGCTAAGGCTTTATTGGGGTGTGGGGCGAAGCGCCCAGTGTCCGCCTTCGCGGACAAGGATCAGGAGCAGAGCATGGGTTTTCATTATGCTCTTTCTCCACGAAGGTGGAGAGTAGGCGTCTGCGCCCCACACCCCAATAAAGCCTTAGCGCAGGACTTCAGTCCCACGCCTTACTACGCCTATGTAGACTACAACTTCATTATAGCACACGCAGAGACCTGTCATTCGGGGCTGTTCGTTGTAGTCCGGCGGCATCCCAAGGATGGTTCGGCGGCATGAGGTCTCTTCCAGAGGGCGCGGCAGGAGAAGACGCGGCAGGAGAAGACGCGGCAAGCAGCGCCTCGACGGTTCAGAATTGCCTAAAAATGCTTCGTGTCGTGGTCCCAGGCGGAAGTCTGCCAGTTGTCGGGGCTGTCCGGCATGGGCAGCCAGCCGGGCAGCGTGAACAGCAGGAAGTCGGAAAGCGAATGGACATACGGCTCATACGAGCCGCGCATCGCAGCCATCTTTGCATCTTCCTCCGGGCCGTCGCAGAGCGGCAGGCCCGCTCCGGCCAGAATGCCGCGCAAAGTCGCCAGATCGTCGAGCGGCAGCCGGTCCGGGTCCAGCGGCCTCGGCGGCAGATTAAAGACATAGGCAAGATCTACGACCATGTGCCGGCACATCGCAAAGGTCATCCGCGCCTGCCACTGCAAGGCAAGCTGCCAGTCGGGATCGCCTGCTGTGCCGACTACAATGAGGGTGCAGGTGTCCATAATTGCAGTCAAAGCGCCGAGCCAAGACTGATGATCGTGCTGCGAGCGGTAGTAGGTCAAGACGGGATAAGAAAGATGGCTTTCAAGCTGCTCCGACGCCCACATCTCCCAGTCCTGCATCAGCGGCAGCAGGCTCTCCATCTGCCGGCCTTCAGAATGCCGCCGCAGCATTTCCGTGGCCGACGGCGGCGACCCGGCCCGCGAGTCCAAAAGTGAAATGATCGCCTCGCGCTTTGAGAACGCTTGGTACAGCACCGGCAGGTAGCCGATGACGACGGCGAGGAACCCAAAGCCGAGGCCCGCCTCCGAGACGGCCAGAAAGCGGGCAAGGCTTGTGCGCGGGGTGACATCGCCGTAGCCAAGTGTGAAAAACGTCACGCCGCTTTGGTACAAGTCTGTCCCGAACCGGCTCATGCCGGGGACCCGTGCAATCCCTTCCGGGATGGCCCATTGCAGGAGCGCGTAGCCCGCGATGAGGCCGAACGCCCACAGCACGAGCAGCAGCGGCAGGGACAGCGGGCCGAAGTACGCGAGAAACAAGTCCCGGCGGTCTACGGAAACCATCCGGGCCAGCCGGCCCGTGATCGGCCACAGCAGCTTGTAAAAGCCGCGCGTCACTCGCAGGGAGCGCGTGACCGAGCGGGGCAGGATAATGGTCTCGAACCCCTCCCAAACAATCAGCCCGATCAGGAAAGCTCCAAAGGATGCGCCCAGCACTGTCGCAAGAATGGTCATGGTGCTAGAACGCCTGCTGAAGCAGAAGGTTCCTCCAAAGGTGCGGTTCCTACAGATGCGGGGCGGGCAGCGCAAAGGCCGTGCTGAAAATCAGCCACAGCAGCCCCGCGCCGACCCCCGCCGCAAGCAGCGCCTGCCCGAAACGCGCCGCAGCAGAAACAGCCGCAGCAGAAACAGCCGGAACAGAAACAACCGGAACAGAAACGAGACGCCGAGGCTGCCTGTGGCCGGCTTCCCCCGGACGAGTCAGCGCCGCAGTCAGGCCCAGCACCCCCCACAGCGGCAGGAGGACCGGGCCAAACTGCCAGGCGGGGTTCGCGCACGCATCCACCATCTGGCCGGCAATCGCCGAAAGGCACCCCACCAGAACCCACTGCGCCGGGCTGCGGGCCGGGTAGCGCGGCAGCGCACGAACCCCGGCGATGAGAAACGCCCCCAGCGCCCCCGTCCAGAGAACCAAGCCGGCCCCGCCCAGCTCCGCCCAAGTTTGAAGATACGAATTGTGCGCTTCATCTTCAATACTCGGCCCGTCTGCATAAACTTCGCCGGGCCGGTGGCCTGTCCCCGTCCACGGCTGATGCGTGGCCGGAAAACTGCCGATGCCCCAGCCCCAAAGCGGCTTTTCACGGATCATTCGCCGTGTCCCCGCCCAAACGGCTTCCCGCCAGCGCAGCGAGTCGCGGGCGCTGCCCGCCCCGCCGCTGTACGACTGAACACGGGCCAGGACCTTGTCTCGCGGCAACAGCAGAACAACGCCCAGCATTGCCGCCAGAACAAGCAGGACCGGCACAATCACGCCGGGCCGGATCGCCTTCCGGCCCGCCATAAAGGCCGACAAGGCTGCGAAAACAAGCAGCGCGGCCGCAACTCCCAGCCAGGCCGACCGGGCCTGCGATTCCCATAGCCCCGCCAGACAAAGGAGCAGGGCGGCCTGACCCGCCAGCCGCTGCGCCTGCGAGCCGCCGCCGAAACTCAGCGCGAGACTCAGCAGCAGCGGGATCGCCAGAAACGCCCCAAAAAGCTGATGGTCGTGCAGGGACCCAAACGCAAGCGGTTCGGTCCGCCCCAGCGCCGCGAGGCTGAAGCCGCAGACAAGGACACCCGCGCCGAGTAGCGCAAACACGAAAAAAGTCATTCGCCGCTGGTCCGTCACCTGCGCCGCGACGACATCTGCCGTTAAAACGCCGAAGCCGAGCGTCAGCAAGCCTTGAACCGCAAATGGGTTTGGAGCACGCAGGCAGGAAACAAGCGCCCACACGAAAAGCAGATGCATGCAGAGCAGAGAAACTTGCCGCAAAGATGGCGCAATCACAAAATCTGCGCCGGGCCACGGGCGGCAGAGCAAAACCATCAGCAGAAGGGTCGCGCCGACTTCCATCGCCACTGTCGGCGTGCCGTGCCAGCGGACACTGCCTGGGGGAGCCGGAAAAAGCGGCGCGAAAACGAAGATCGCGGCTAAAATCGGCAGCAGGCCGAAGCCGCGCAGGAGCGTTGGAAGTCGGGCTGGAAGTCGGAATGGCTGGCGCATAGGGTTCATCTTACCATGAAACGGAGCGCGAGAATCACCGGCACTGCACTGGCAGACCTGGAAGGCTGGAAGTGCCGGTTCCTCGCTCTCCCTCCTTATGTCTACCCTTGACCCGCCGTGCTATACTAATTTTATATTATGAGCATTTTGAACGTGACCAACCTCGGAAAGAGCTACGGCACCGACCTGCTGTTTCAAGACGTGAACTTTTCTATCGCCGCTGGGCAGAAGATGGGCCTCGTCGGGCGCAACGGCTGCGGCAAGACAACTCTCCTTCGCATTTTGATGGGCCAGGAACTCGCCGACACCGGCAAAGCCGCGCTTGCCGCCGGACGCTCTTTGGGCTATCTGCGCCAGGAAGCGCCGGTTCACCCGGAACACACCATCTGGGAAGAGATTGAAACGGTCTTTGCCCCGCTTCGCGCCTGCGAAGCCGAGATGCAGCGCTGGGAAGAAGCCATGTCGGCGGCGGAAACCGACGACGCGCTGGAAACCGCGATGGAAGAATACGGCCACGCTCGTGAGGCGTTTGAAGCCGCCGGCGGCTACCGGCCCGATACCGATGTGCCGATGACCCTGGAGCGGCTCGGCATCACCGAGGCCGATTACCCCAAGAAGGTCGGCGCGTGTTCCGGCGGCGAGCAGACCCGCCTGGCGCTCGCCAAGATTGTCCTGGCTCGGCCTGATCTCTTGATCCTGGACGAACCGACGAACCACCTAGACATTGCCGCGACCGAATGGCTGGAAGGCTTTCTGAAGAACTACGAAGGCGCGGTACTTTTAGTCAGCCATGACAGGTACTTTCTAGATGCCGTCGCCGACACGATTGCCGATGTCGAGCAGCAGCGATTGACCACCTACAAAGGCAACTACAGCCACTTCCGGCGGCAGAAAGAAGAGCGGATGGCCCGCCAGCAGGACCAGTACGACATCCAGCAGGCCGAAATCGCGCGTCTGGAAGCGGTCATCAAAAAGAACATGGGCGGCGACTCGGTGCAAAGCAAACTACGCTCCCGCATGGAGACACGCATTGAGCGCATGGACAAAGTCGAGCGCGTCTTTAAAGACACCACGACAGTTCGCGCCCTCTTTGATGCCGACGCCGCCGGGCGCATCGGGCGCGACGTTCTGCGCTCGGAAGAGCTGACCAAGACGTTCGGCGACCGTACCCTCTTCCACAACCTCAGCTTTCTCGTGGAGCGCGGCGACCGGGTGGGTCTCGTCGGTCCGAACGGCGCGGGCAAAACAACGCTCGTCAAGATGATACTCGGCATGGAGCAGCCGACGCGCGGGTCAGTCGGTCTCGGTCACAACGCCCGCGTGTCCTACTTTTCCCAGCACGCCGCCGATAGCCTGCGCCCTGATTTAAGCGTCATTGACTCCATTCACGACATCGCCGACATGACCGAAACCGAAGCCCGAAACTATCTCGCCCGCTTCCTGTTCACCGGCGACGACGTGTTCAAGAGCGTTGGAATGCTTTCCGGCGGCGAGAAAAACAAGCTCGCCCTGGCCCGCATGATCCTAGAGCCATGTAATCTTCTCATCCTGGACGAACCCACGAACCATCTGGACATCGCGAGTTGCGAAGCCCTCACCGAGATGCTGTCCCGCTACGAGGGTACGCTTCTTTTAGTTTCGCACGACCGCTACCTGCTGAACGCCACGACCACTAAAACGCTGGCTTTGGACGGCCACACCCACGGCACCCTCTTCGAGGGGCCATATGCCGCCTGGCGCGAGTCTCAGAACGCGCCCGCCCCCAATCCTGGGGGAGCTAGAAAGACGCCTGCCGCCGCCGCGCCGCCGAAAATCAATGGCACTGCGCCCAAGCCCGTCGCTAAGCCCGCTCCCCCTGTCAATGGCAACGGAAACGGCCACAGCACCCTGAACGCCCGCGACCTCAGCAAAGCACGGGTCAGGGCTAGGGAGCGCGTCCTGACCACCGAAAGCGCGGTCAATGCTTTAGAGACCCGAATCGCCGACACCGAAACCCGCCTCGCCCGCCCCTCCGAGACCGTCGCCGACATGGTCGCCCTCGCCGCCGACCACACCCGCCTGCAAGACGATTTGCTGTCCGCCCTCGCCGCCTGGGAAGCCGCCGTTGCCGAGCAGGAAGCGCTGGAAGCGTAAGCAAGCCTAAGATGTCCTACCGGACAAGAGTGATAGGATAAGCGCCAAACGCCTGATCCGCTGAAATGAGCGGCATGGCTTCCGTCATGCTCTGCGCGATGAGAAGGCGATCAAACGGATCACGGTGATGCTGAGGCAAGCGCTCAACAGCGGCGATATGAGCTAGTGTGATCGGCAAAATCTCAAATTGGTTGTGCCGCGCCTGGTCTTCGATAAACGGTTCAATCGGCTGGGTTAGGTTCAGTTTGCCGAGGCCGCTCTTGATGCTCATTTCCCACGCACTGACAAGACTAACAAATATCTGGTTGTTTGGGTCTTGGATTGCGGCCAAAGCTGTCGCACTGAGCTGGCGCGGGGAAAGGACGAACCAGATAAAGATATGCGTGTCCAAGAGCAGGCGCATTACTGGTAGTCCTTGAAATCCTCAAGCGGCGCATCAAAATCCTCGGCGACGTAAGTAATGATGCCAATCGCGCTTCCCGGCTGACGGGGCGGCTTCACCGGTGAAAGACGGGCGAGAGGTGCATCACCTTGCACAATGACAAACTCCTCGCCCCGTTTGACTTCTTCCAATAGTCGGCCCAATTCCGACGCCGCTTGTTCCACAGTCACTTGTACCATGTGCTAAGTATACCTCAATGAGAAGATAACCCACAGCCGAATGTCCGAATCACTTCCTCACCCATGCCTTTTGAGGTCATAGTTTTTGAGGCTATAGTTGATGGCGCGGAGTTGTGCTGTATCTACCGAGACATGTATCTCAGCCTCATGGGCCTTGATCGCGCAGACGTGAACTTGGTACAGATGCTGCTGAGAAGCTGCTGTCGCCGGGAAGAGACGCGCTTCTTCCGCGAGCAATGGCCTGATTTGTGCTTGCCGCACTTTGATCAGATCGAGATGTCTTTGATTTGCCTGCGCGTACTTTTTTGCTATGGAAGGAGAAGCGTAGTGCTTGTGTTCTTCAACGTAATGCGTCACCTCTTGCTGAATAAACTGCCTGCTTGAGATCAGTCCTCCGAGGCCCGACTCCAAATTGCTGGCTTTTGTCAGGGTTGCTGCATCGGCTTCTGGAAGCGCCTGATGCAGCTCTGCTTGAAAGCCTTGTTCGTATTGGTCAAGCGACTTTTTGTCTGCGTTTAACTCTGCCTGGGTTTTGTCACGGAACTGCAAAAACCCTTTCTGCGCTTGCACTGGACTCTGTCCACCGCTTGGAGCCGTAGCATCTGCGATCTGCTGTTCTTTGGTGAGTTTGCCGTTGTCGTAGATTTGGAACGAGACTGAGGGGCCTGCGGCGGTCACTGGAAGGTTCACTTCTGTTCTCTGCTGGTACACTTTCGACCAGGCGAGGCGTTTGCCGGCAGCATCCTTGACGAACAGTTGAATGGTGTGGACACCATTCTTAGGCGTTTGGAAGCTAATCTGGATGGTTCGCTTCTGTAAACTGGAAGCGTCAGGCGCCTGCGCTCCTCCGGCGCTGACCAGCTTGGCATAGTGCGGCTTGCTGCCGCCTGCATAGGCAGGCAGGGTCAGCGTCGTAGCCTGCTGAACCGTGAACATGGCTTTGTCGTAGGCGGTGATCTGGGCCGCAATGCCGCCGGGAATGTTCAGCGTCCCGGCAAGCGTCTTCGGATTGCCAATGGCTTGGACGACATACGGCGGCTCTTGGGGCGTGTTGTTGACATAGACAGTCGGCCCGGCGCAGCGCACGGCGCTGGTCGCGACAAGCCGCTGATTGTTGACCGCGATCGCCTCCGCCCCTGCCGCTCGCAGCTCGTTCACGACTTGGTTGATGTCCGTGTCGTGGATGATGTTCGGAAGAGCCATGCCTGCCGGTATCCCTTTTGGAAAGGCAAACGGCTTTTTGCTGTCCCGCAGCGTCACCACCACACCGGGACCTTGCACGGGAGTCAGGCCCGCGAGGAACTGCGCTTGGCCGATCTGCTGATCGAGCGCAGCAGAGGCTTGACGCACTGTGGTCCCGTTGTTGAGAACTCCGTGTACTCGCACGTTTCCTTTAGCATAGATGACCAATTCATCAGGCTTAACTTTCGTCTGAGACCCACTTAAAGCCGTCGTCGGCTCACCGCCGTCAAGCGCAAACGGAGGATTAAATCCTCGCAGCAACCATTTGGAGTGTCCATCCGCAAAGGCATAGCCGGTGCCGCTGGTGTTGATCTGACTTGAGGCAGATGGATTTACGCGGAGCGATTGCCCGGTATCGCTGGCATCTCTAGTTCCGAGTGTGCTGTCGAAAATTTCAACCGTCTGAGCCGGGTAACGAACGACCGCAAGGGACTTGCCGGAGAAGTTGCGGTTGAACGCATAGCCGTAGTGCTTCTTCCCTGGCTGGAACGGATCAAAGAACACGGAGCGGTCTCGCCGATAAGAAGCGATTTGATCCAAGTATGGAATGAGTTGATCCATCCAGTGATCCGCATCGGGAAATCGGTAGTGATCATCTCGCTCGTACATCACGAGTGCCAAGCTAATCACTTTCAAATTCGTTATGTCTTGCTGCTGCTCGGCATGGAACTTGATAAGTTCAGGCGTAGCTACAGGTGTGGGCTTGGGCTGGGTTTGGGCCGGGGCGGAGGAGACTAAAAAGGCACCACCGAGAGCGGCGGCGAGGGTGAGGGCGGCGACCGAAAGCCGCAGGCGGAGGGTGAGGGCGGGCATAGTGGGAACTCCTAACGTGAGAATGCGGGAAATGCGGCGGCCGACGGACGACCGGAACGGGGCGACGCCCGCCGTCAAGGTGCGCTGGGAACGGGCGAGCGGCGGGCGCTCGGCCAGCGACAGGAGGCAGGCGGCGTAGGCGCGGGGCGGGCAGTGGGACGCGAGAACCGCTTCATCGCAGGCATCCTCACTGATTTGTTCTAAACGGCGGCCCAGCAGCCAGAGCAGTGGCTGGAACCAGAGAAGGGCGCTCAAGAGGCGGGCGGCGAGTGTCCACTGGTTGTCGCGGCGGGCCAAATGGGCCAGCTCATGGACAAAGACGGCGCGGAGGGCGTCAGGATTGAAGTCGGCGGCAAAGGCTGGCGGCAGGAAGATCGCTGGGCGGCGGATCCCCGCCAAAAACGGGCTGTGAACGGACGGGTGGGTCAGGAGCGCCGGCGGGTGGGGCGTGAGTTCGGCCAGAAGCGCGGTGGCAGGGCTGGAGGTAACTGCCGCTGCCGTGTGTCTGAGGCGCATCAAGTGGAACTGGCAGATGCCGAGCCAGAGCAGCAGGGCAAGGGAGACGGCGGCGCAGAGGAAACCCACCTCCTTGCTTCGCAGGGGTCCTCCCTGAGAGGGAGGACGAGGAGCAGGTATCACAAGGGCTGGCATGGCTGGGGCGCTGCTTGCCGCGCCCTCTTGCCTTTCTCCTATCCGTATTTCTTCCTTCCGTGTTTCTTTCTTTTGTGTTGCTCCCCAGAATTGGGGCGGGGGGGCCTCCTCACCTTCCCGCTTCGGGAGGGTCAGCGAGGGACGAGACGGGGTGGGTTCCTGCACTTTCTGCGGCAGTTCCACTCGTACTACCGGCCGGACATGGCCGGTCAGCGGGGCGAGCAGCAGCAAAAACGCGACGCCAGCGAGTGACGCTCGCCCGATTAGCGACTGTATGGAAGGCCTGAAGCGTCGGGTCAGGCGCAGGACAAGCAGGCCGAGCGAAAGCAGCGCGGTGGATTGAAGCAGAAGCACAAGCATCTGTGTCATTCGGGTTCCTCCGTCTCTGGGGAGTTGGACTGGGGCGTGGCGTCAATCAGCTCGCGCAGGCGCTGCATCTCGTCGTCCGAGACGGCTTCGTGCTTCAGTAAGTGGGACACAAGGCCGTAGACCGAGCCGCCGAAAACGCGGGTGAGCAGGTCGCGGGCGGCGCTTTCGCTGACATCGGCTTCCTGGGACAAGGGCCGGAAGACGAACACGCGGTCCCGGACGATGTGTGTGACGGCGTTTTTGGCTTCCAGCTTGCGGAGCAGAGTCTGCGTGGTGGAATGAGCGACCGGCACGGCGAGATTGAGCGCGTCGGTGACTTCCCGCGCGGTCGCTTCCCCGCGCTCCCACAAGATCTGCATGATTTGGAGCTGGACCCGGCCCAGCTTCGGAATGGACTTCTTCGGCGGTGTCTTCGGCATGGCGTGTCTCCGTTTACCGTGGTAGATGATGTAAAGAGTTTACCACGGTAAACGAGTGCTGTCAAGCGCGGGCAAAAATTATTTTCGCGGTGGGAATAGGAGTAAAAAAAGGAATGTGATGAAAGGCGACGCCGTTCACGGAGCAACTGCACCCACGGAGCAACTGCACCCACGGAGCAACTGCACCCACGGAGCAACTGCACCCACGGAGCAACTGCACCCACGGCATCGTCTAGCCGAAATCTGGCTTCCAGCAGGAGATTAAAGCATTAAGCGCGAATAAAGCGGCATGAGCTTAGAAACTGTGCAGTATGAAGGCTGGGACGCGGTGCGCCTGGCGAACGGCGACGCCGAACTTGTGGTCACGACGTCTGTGGGGCCGCGCATTATCCATTACGGGCTGATGGGCGGGCCGAATGCCTTCCACGTCATCCCGGAAACGCGCGGGCAGAGCGGCGGCGGCGAATGGGTCCCTTACGGCGGCCACCGCTTGTGGATCGCGCCGGAAGCCATGCCGCGCTCGTATTTCCCGGATACCGGCCCTTACGGGACGCCGGTAATGGACGGCGACACGCTGGTTTTGGCGAGTCCTGCCGAAAGCACGACCGGCATTCAGAAGACAATGCGGGTCACGCTTGCGCCGTCGGGGTCCGCCGTGTCGGTTACGCACACGCTGACGAACCACGGCGTTTGGCCCGTCACTCTTTCGGTCTGGGCGCTCTCGATTGTCGCAAGCGGCGGAAAAGTCGTGCTGCCGCAGGAGCCGTTTGTCGCGCACGGCGACGAGCTGCTGCCGGCCCGGCCCCTCGTGCTGTGGAAGTTTACCGACATGGCCGATCCGCGCTGGCGCTGGGGAACGAAGTATGTGACGCTCGCCCAGCAGGACGACTTGGACACGCCGCAGAAAGTCGGGCTGTATAATGCCCAGGGGTGGGCAGCGCATGTCACGGACACCCAGGCGTTCGTGCTTCAAATCCAGCTCGCGCCCAGTGGCCCGGCGGCGCTTGCCGACATGGGCTGCAATTTCGAGACGTTCACCAAAGGCCCGTTCCAGGAGCTGGAAACCCTCGGCCCGCTGACACCCCTGGAGCCGGGCGCGTCGGCGTCGCACACGGAACACTGGTTCCTGGCGCCTCTATCGGGGCCGACCGACACCGATGCCGCGCTTGATTCGGCTCTGCTGCCGGTTGTCCGTGCCGCGCAGGCTGCCCATGAGTGACCCACTGCATATCGGTACGTTCAATGTCCGCTGGGCAAATCCCGGCGACGGCGAGCATACCTGGGACAAGCGCCGCGCCCGGCTGTTTGCCTTCCTGCACGCCTGGAACCCCGACGTGCTGGCCTTGCAGGAGCCGCAGCTGCCGCAGCTAACGGATCTGCGTCAGGCGCTGCCGGACTACGAAAGCGTTGCGGTGGGCCGTGAAGATGGTCTGGAAGCAGGCGAAAGCTGCCCGATTTTCTACCGCGCTGCCCGTTTCGAGTGCGTAAACACCGGCACATTCTGGTTCTCCGAGATGCCGGACGTGCCGGGATCGCAGTCGTGGGGGAGTAGCCACCCGCGCATTTGCACCTGGGGTGAACTGAAGGAACGCGGCAGCGGCGAGACGTTCCGGGTCTACAACCTGCACTGGGATCACGAGTCGCAGGCGGCACGGGAAGCCAGCGCCCTGCTGCTGCGGGGATTTCTGCGGACCGTCGCCTGCCCGACCATCGTGCTGGGCGACTTCAACGCCTACGCCGACAACCCCGCCGTCGCGCTCCTGATGCAGCCGGACTCGCCGGTCCCGCACAGCGCCTTACCGCCTGGTTTGCAGAGCAAGCCGGGGACCTTCCACGGCTTCACGGGAACGCCGACCGAGCCGCCGATTGACCACATTCTTCTGTCGCCGGACTGGGAAGTCCTCAGCGCCGAAGTCCTTTACGGAGACGGCTTGCGCCCGTTCCCCTCCGACCACTTCCCCGTGACTGCGACACTTGAGAAACTGTAGAGAAAGATTTCACGGGGCTGAACCCCCGTGCTTCAAAAGTGCAATTCCCCGCCTGCGCGGGCAAACATCCCTGTACGTCTTCGCCCGCGCTCTCCGAGTCGCCAGTGCGGAAGGCGGGAGCTTGCACTTTCAAAGCCCTGCCGTTCAGGGCAGGGAACATCTAAACGACTATAACAGTGTTGCCGTAAGCTGGATCGTCTGCGCGGTTTTGCCGACGACAAGGCCGCCCAGCGTGACCGCCTGCCCGCTGGTGACAGTCCGTTCCAGCGCAAGCGAGGTGGAGCTAATCGGCAGCGGCTGGTTTGGCGGAGCCGCCGCCGTGGCTTCCTCGAACTCGATTTTTCCGGTGAGCCGAATTCGCCCATCGGCTTGCACTTGCGCGGTCACGTTCAGCTTTGGGCCGTATGCCTGCGAGGCAACGGTGCCGCCGGCTTTGTTCTCGCGGAACGTGTACATTTGCAGAAACGCGGCATTCGTTTCGATGCCTTCTTCCGTACTAAGCACGATCATCTGCGCGTTCGTCTCGCCGAGCGTGAGGCCCGGCTTGAGTAGCGAGACTTCAATCCGAATGCGTCTTAGTTTGGGTGCAGGCGTGGCTTGAGCATTCGCCCGCAGCGCGGCGCTTCCGAAGAAAAGGAGCAGGGCGGCGGCAAAGAAGTGGCGGCGTTTCATGGTGGTTCTTTCGGGGTGAAACCGGCACTGGAAGTGCCGGCCTACTGTTGACTGAAAGTCGCGGCGACTGGGGAGAAGCCTCAGAGCAGTAGAAAAGCCATCAGAGCAGCCAGCATTCTTAAATCCTTAGTCGCTTCGACTTTCACTCAACAGTAGGCCGGCACTTCCAGTGCCGGTTCCGTATGACCAGAGCGGTACGATCCCGCGAGGCGTCTTGCTTATTCTCCCGGCTGCTCCGCTTCCGCCAGCAGCGCCCGCGCTTGGTCGGCGTCGGCGGCGCGGACGAACACTTGGACACCGCCGGTGGCATTAGACACGGGGCTGTCGGCGGCGGCGAAGAACTCGTTGCTCAGGACGCATTCAATCCCGGCATCTTCCAGCATTCCGCTGATGATGTGGGCTTCCACGGGAGAATAGGTGCTGAAAACCGAGCAAAGTGGGGCGGGCGCGGAGTGAGGCATAGCAGTCTTTACAAGAAAAAGGCAGGGGCAAGCCCTGCCTAGACACGGACGCATGATAAACTTTAGGAAATTAGTGGGCTGACGCCTGACTGACAACGGCGGCGGGGCGGTGGGCGGTGTTGCTGCTGTAGAGGGTCGTGCCGATGACAACGGCGGCGATGACGAGAACGAGAACAATGACCAGAGTGCCCCAGTTGGCGTTCTGGGTGCTGGTGTCGGCAGCCGGGCTGGGTTGGGTGCTCATGGCGGTCGGTCTCCTTTAAGTAGGCTGGAAGCGGACAAGTAAGCCAATTATACCACTGCTTTAATCGCAATGCAAGCATTGCTACCGCCTGCGAAAAAATAGTGTGTGTCCTGCCGGAGAGACAGGTATAATACCGGCGAGGATACGCCCATCGGACTGACACTGGATCGCACGGTGACCCTGCTGCTGATTGCCGTGGTCGTGGCCTTGATCGCCCGGCGGCTGCGGCTGCCGTACACGGTCGGGCTGGTGCTGGCAGGCATCGGCATCCGGCTGGTCCGGGTCGGGCCGGGGGCGCTTCTCACCCCGCATCTGATTACCGAGGCGTTCCTGCCGCCCCTGCTGTTTGAGGCGGCGCTGTCGCTGCGCTGGCGGGATCTGCGCCGGGACGGCCTGCCGATCTTTGTGCTGTCCACCGCCGGGTCCGCCGTGTCGGCAGCGCTGGTGGCCGGCGGCATGGTCTGGCTGCTGCACTGGCCGCTCACCGCCGCGCTCTTGTTCGGGGTGCTGATTGCCGCAACCGACCCGGTTTCGGTCATTGCGACGTTTAAAGAAAACAAAGTTCATGGGCGGCTGCGTCTCTTGGTCGAGTCCGAAAGCCTGTTTAACGATGGGGTGGCCGCCGTTTTCTTTGCGCTGGCCCTCACTTTTGCCCTGGGAGAGCCGCTTTCTCCGGGATCGGCGGCGCTGGAGCTGGCAAAAATCTCGCTGGGCGGCATTGTCATTGGCGTGGCCTGCGGCGGGATCGCGGTTGTGCTGGCGGGCCGGACCGAAGACCATCTTGTCGAGACCGCGCTGACCGCTGTGGCCGCTTACGGCTCGTTTCTTCTGGCCGACCATTTCGGTGTGTCCGGCGTCCTCGCCACCGTTTCGGCGGGCCTGCTGCTGGGGAATGTCGGAGTGCTGGGAAGCGACGAAGAGTCGGTCCTGACCCAGCGCGGGCGGGAAGTCGTGATTGCGTTCTGGGACTTCGCCGCCTTTGTCGCGAACTCTTTGATTTTTTTGCTCATCGGCCTGGATGCCGCCCGCCGGTCGTTTGAGCATCTTGGCGCGACGGCGCTGGCGCTGGCAATCGGCCTCTCCGTGCTGGGCCGGGCCGCCGCCGTGTACCCGCTGTCGCTGCTGTTTACCCGGAGCCGCCTTGCAATCACCCGCCCGCACCAGCATTTGCTGTTTTGGGGCGGAATGCGCGGGGCGCTGGCTTTAGCACTCGCACTCAGCCTGCCGGGAACAATCGTCTACCGGACACAGATTGTTCTCGCATCGTTCGCCGTCGTCGCGTTCTCAGTCGTCGTGCAGGGGGTAACGATGCCGCTGCTCTTGAAGCGGCTGCGGATTTAGCGCCCCCCAGCCCCCAATTCTAGGGGAGCCGGACTAGGAGTATGCATTGCCTGTTCTGTATTGCTCCCCCAGAATTGGGGGCTGGGGGGATTTAAAACCAATTATGCCAAAACGAACCTCACTTCTTCTCACCGCCCTTGCCCTGCTCCTGCCGCTGACGGCCCATGCCGCCCCGAAAGCAAAGCGTGCGCCGCGCGTGTCTGCGCCTGCCGCCGCCGAAAAGTTCACCTTTGTCGCTTACGGCGACACGCGGACTGATCCGATCGAACACGCGGTCATCATTCAGGAAATCCTGCGGCTGCACCCGGAGTTTGTCCTGCAAAGCGGGGATTTAGTTTCCGATGGGCGAAATGCCGCCCAGTGGCAGCAGTTCGCCCAGATTACCCAGCCGCTCCATGATGCCCATATCGCCTACTATCCGGCGCGGGGCAACCACGATGTCGGCGCGTATTACCCTGGCGTTGTGACCGAGCCGTTTGATTCGGGGGACAAAGCCAACAAGCTGTACTATGCGTTTACCCGCCACCGAAACCGCTTTATCATCGTAGACAGCATGGAAGATTACGATCCGAGCAGCCGCCAGTATGCCTGGCTGGCGTCGGAGCTTGCCAGGGCGCGAAACACCGCCGTCAACACGTTCGTCATGTTCCACGAAGGGCCGTTCTCAATTGGGCCGCACGGACCGACGCTTGAAGCCCAGCAGTACCTGCATCCGCTGTTTGTCCGCTACCACCCGACGGCGGTTTTCTGCGGCCATGACCATCTGTACTACCGCACCCTGCGCGGCGGCGTGACCTACCTCGTGACCGGCGGCGGCGGCGCTCCGCCGTACCGCCCTGAAAACCGGCAGATTGCCATTCCCGGCGACGTGTATGTCCATGACACCGACAGCGCCGGGCATGAACTCAGCGAAGCGCAGTACAAGGCACTGATTTATCATGCCATCAAGTGCGACGTAGACGGTTCGCGCGTCACCCTAACCGTCATCCGGCCCGACGGCAGCGTGATTGACCATTTCACGCTGGGTCCGAAGTAGCCGGGAAAGAAGGCGGAAAAGAAAGCGGAAACTCAGTGGCGCACCTAAATAATGCAGGCGAAGACGCGCTGCCGGACCATGTCAGCCAGCAGGTAGACACGATTGCCGCGCTCCATGCACGGGGCGAAAGCGATGTCAGTGTCCATCAGCGACTGATTGAGCGGGTCACGGCGTTTCTTGGCCGCCCGCTCTTTCTCAACCTGACTATTGCCGCGATTGCCGTCTGGATTTTTCTCAACATTCCCGCCAATCGTCCGAACCTCGCCCCGTTCGACCCGCCGCCGTTTCCCCTGCTGGCCTGGCTTGTCTCCACTGGCGGCCTGCTGCTCACCATTGTCGTTTTGATCACCCAGAACCGGCAGGCGCGGCTGGCCGAGCGCCGCGCCCAGCTTGATTTGCAGGTCAACTTGCTGTCCGAGCAGAAGATCGCCAAAGTTATTGCGCTGATGGAAGAATTGCGCCGGGATATACCCAGTGTTCGGAACCGGCACGACCCCGAAGCCGAAGCTATGTCCGAGGCCGCCGACCCCCACGCGGTCTTAGACGCTTTGGAAGAAAAGCTGGACACCGCCGAGGAGAAGCTGGACGCTGCCGAAGAAAAGCTGGACGAAGCGCAGCAGACTATCAAAAACGCGCCAAAGGCGAGCAATTAGAAACCTACCCTGCTCGTTCCTGCCGATTGACACTTTCGCCTGCAATTCGGTAAACTCTGAGCGAAACCATTCCTAAAACCATTCTTGTTCAAATCCATTCTCAAAATTACCTCCGAAAAGAGCCAATCCTTGAGCGAGTCATCTTCCAAGCCAACCATTGCCGTCGTTATCCCCGCCGGAGGCGGCGGGACACGTTTGTGGCCGCGCTCCCGCCAGGAAACCCCGAAGCAGTTTCTCGACATTGTTAGCGAGCGCACGATGCTTCAGGAAACGACCGACCGGGTTGAGTCGCTGGTCCCGCCGGAGCGGCTGTATGTCATCACCAACGCCCGCCATGCGGAAGGTGTCCGCGCCCAGCTCCCCGAAGTCCCTGCCGCAAACGTTGTCGGCGAGCCGGAAGGCCGCGACTCTGCCCCCGCCATCGGCCTGATGGCCGCAATTCTGGAAAAAACGCTCGGCCCCGACGCTGTCATGGCGACCCTGCCCGCCGACCATGTGATCCTCAACCCGGCCCAGTTTGCGAAGATTTTAGAGTCCGCCGCCGAGTCCGCCGCCGCTGGTTATCTAGTGACGCTCGGCATCCCGCCGACCGGCCCGGACATCGGCTTCGGCTATATCCAGAGCGGCGAAACGCTCCGGGCGGAGACGGAGGCCGGGGTTCCTGTCTACATGGTGCAGCAGTTCAAAGAAAAGCCGAAGCTCGAAATCGCCGAGCAGTACCTGCGGGACGGCGGCTACTACTGGAACGCCGGCATGTTCATCGCGTCGGTGAGGACGCTGCGAGAGCTATACAAGACCCATCTGCCCCAGATGGAAGCGGCATTTGCACAGCTTGTCGGCGTCTACGGAACAGACCAGTTTGACGCCGTGATGGCCGAAGTTTTCCCGACTTTGGAGAAAATCTCGGTAGACTACGGGATCGCTGAGAAAGCGGATAAAGTCGCGGTCATCCCGGCGGACATCGGCTGGAACGATGTCGGCTCCTGGCAGCGTTTAGCCGAAATTCTGTCTGCCGAGGGCAAGGAAACCGAGAACGTCGTCATCGGTCATCATGTCGGCGTAGACACCCACGGCTCGCTGATTTACAGCCCCAAGCGGCTCATCGCCACCATCGGCCTCGACGACATCATTGTCATTGACACGCCCGATGCGACGCTCATCTGCCCGAAGTCCCGTTCTGAGGAAGTCAAAAAGATAGTAGATGAGCTAAAAGCGCGGGGGCGGCACGAACTGCTTTAACCGCCTGGAAGAGCATAAACTGGAAGAACATGAGAAAGACGACGCTTGCGATTTCTTTTGGCTTCCTCGCCGCCGGCCTGGTCGCGGCGGGTCTTCTCCGTGGCCCGTTAGCCCCTGCCGCGTCACCCGGCCTCCCAGCAAGTGTGCCTCTCTTAAAAGATGACGGCGTGGTGACGGCGCAGAACCTAATCTCCCTGACGTACTACAGGTTTAGTGGCAAGAATCACACGGAGGGCCTTCTGCTAAAGCCCAGTGGCGCGGTGCGGTGGGACGTGATGAACTACTACGCGTCTGCCAGATACGAGTGCGCGGACAGCAAGATCAGCGCGGCCGCTCTTGCCGAAATCCTTCGGGTTGCCACAGCCGTTCACTTTCCCACGCTGAGGCCGCAGGGATTCGGCCCGATGGCGAGTGATGGTGGGCAGGACACTGTTGGGGTGGTTTACCGGGACCGTGCAGGCCACCGGCGCAAGTATCATGCCTGGAGCGCCGGCGACTCTCCTAAAGCTGTCAATGATCTCAGCTATGCCTTGCACTGGGTGCCTCGCGGAACGCTAAGGCCATGCCAGGGGCCTCAGTAACAAACCCAGACAACAGAAACGGCTGTAACATTCGCCGGTTCCGGTTGTCATACACAGTAAGAATAAATTAGACAGGGTATTTTATGAACGTCCCGATGGCGGATTTGCAGGCGCAGCACCGCGCCTTGAGAAGCGAGCTGACAGCCGCGTTTGAGCAGACAATGGATGCCTGCGACTTCGGCGGCCTCGGCAAGACCGCCTCTGCCTTTGAGCGCGAAACCGCCGATTACTGCGGCGCAAGGCATGGCCTCGGCGTCAACTCCGGCACCGACGCGCTTTTGCTGGCGCTGCTGGCAATGGGAGTCGGACCGGGCGACGAGGTGATCACGCCGCCGTTTACGTTTATCGCGACCGGCGAGACCATTTGCCTCGCGGGCGCGACCCCGGTCTTCGCCGACATTGACCCGCGCACCTACAACTTGGACCCCGACGCCGCCGAAGCAAAAATCACGCCCAAAACAAAAGTCATTCTGCCGGTTCACCTGTTCGGCCAGCTTGCCGACATGACCCGGTTCGCCCAGATTGCCGAAAAGCACAATGTCGCCATTCTCGGCGACGCCGCCCAGGCCATTGGGGCGCTCCATCAAGGCAAGCCGCTCGGCGCATGGGGCGACGCCAACACGCTGTCGTTCTACCCGACCAAGAACCTGGGGGCCTGCGGCGACGGCGGCATGATCCTGACCGACCGCAACGAACTCGCCGAACAAGTCAAGCTGCTCCGGTTCCACGGAAGCGGCGGCAAAGGCTACTTCCACAAAGAAATTGGCTACTGCTCGCGTCTCGACGGCCTGCAAGCGGCCCTGCTGCGGGTCAAGGCCCGCCGCCTGCCCGACTGGAACAACCAGCGCCGGTCAAACGCCGCCTTCTACGAAACCGCCTTGTCTGGGATTGACGGCCTTGTCCTGCCTTGCACCGAGCAAAATAACCATCACATCTTCCATCAGTACACCACGCGCGTCTTGAACGGCAAGCGGGACGCCCTGCAAAAGCACCTCGCCTCACGCGGCGTCCAATCGGCAATTTACTACCCGCTGCCGATCCATTTACAGGAAGCGTATGCGTTCCTCGGCTACAAAGAAGGCGACCTGCCCGAAAGCGAAAGAGCGTCGCAGGAAGTCCTGTCCCTGCCCGTGCATCCTGAATTGTCCCATGACCAGGCCGAATACGCCGCCGAAGCCGTGCGGGCGTTTTTTGAGTAACAGATGCTTTTCGCAGCGCGTCAGCCTCTGTTCAGGTTATGACACAGGAGATAAGTAGATGACCCCAACAAAGAAGGCACGCTACGGCGGACATACCAAATACCACCAACCGCCGTGGAGCAAGTTGCAGAGGGCCGTTTATCTTATAGTGGCCCCTGGTCTCCCGCTGCAAATTCAATGCCGCGTTTATCCAATGGACGCTGTTTATGGCGACACCGGCATTCCGCGTTACTGGATGACATTGGGCAAAGAGATCATTTGGGATTACCCCAGGCAGTTCGTCAGTCTCGGCTATTTGGAAAGGCATCTTCCTTCTCACTGGCCTTATGCGACCGACATCAGCGACATTTCCTGTGTCATCCGCGAGTATTTAGACACACCGCGAAGTGAAATACTGTCGAGGCCGTTCGAGCATGACGTGTGGGGTATTGTCAATATACTTCGTGCGGCTGACCGCCGCGTTGGGAGCAGGCAGTGGGAAGCCCTGCGGCACAGTTCCAACAGCCAAGCGGTGAACAAAATACTTGACATGCGAAAAGCACAGAAAGCAAAGGTTGAGAAAGACATGAACCTGGGCCAGCTTGACGCGCTGTTAGCCGAAGAAGGACCATGACATAAATGTCACGGCTAATCAGCGAAGACGCTAAGAAGTACCGCTTCGCGGCACTGGGAACACACGAATCCTAACCCCGCGCCCTCCGGGCCTGCCAGTGCAAAATCGGTGTTTTGTAGCGTCTGCGCTGGTTAGTCGTGTGTTTCAACACATGGTTCTAAACGGCATATTCTCGATGCCCCCTAATTCCAACAGGAGACACACAATTTGAAGGCAATGATACTGGCGGCGGGGGTCGGCTCCCGCCTCGACCCCTTGACCCGCGCAATCCCGAAACCGATGGTGCCGATTGTCAACCGTCCGGTGATTGAGCATATTGTGCTGGATTTGAAGAAGCATGGCTTTACCGATATTCGCGTGAATGTGCATTATCTCGGCATGGTCATTGAAGAGGGCCTCGGTGACGGGGCGCGGCTCGGCGTCAACATTTCCTACGCCCACGAAGACAAGCTCTGGGGCGATGCAGGCAGCGTCAAGCGGTCGGAGGACTTCTTCAACGGCGAGACGTTTTTAGTCGTTGGCGGCGACGACATCTCGGACATTGATCTGTCCGGGCTGATGGCCCTGCACCGGGAAAAGAACGCGGCGTCCACGATTGCGACGACGCTGGTGGAAGACCCGTCCCAGTTCGGCATTGTCGTCACCGACGATGACGGGCGTATTACGCGCTTTTTAGAGAAGCCGAAAGGCGGCGACGTGTTTTCCAAGATGGCAAACACCGGCGTGTACGTCTTCGAGCCGGGCGTCTTTGAACTCATTCCGCCGGACACGTTCTACGGCTTCGGCAACGAGGTCTTCCCGCAGCTTCTCGCCGAAGGCCGCCCGCTGTACGGTTTTTCCACCCGCTCGTACTGGAAAGATGTCGGCAACCTGCAAGTCTACCGCCAGACGAACTTTGATGCGCTGAACGGCTTGGTCCATCTGGAGTTTGGGCTGGCTGAAACTATGCCCGGCATCTACCAGGGCGAAGGGGTGCAGATTGACCCGTCGGCAGAAGTCACCGGCCCGGCGGCGATTGGCAATAATGTCACCGTCGGCGCGGGCGCAAAGCTGCTGGGAAACGTCATCCTCGGCGACGGCAGCGTCATCGAGCCGAATGTAATCCTCAAAGACACAATCACCTGGAAGAACGCCCGCGTCAGTGCTGGAACGCACCTAGAGCGCTGCGTCGTCGGCACGAACGCGCAGGTACAGTCAAACGTCGCCGTCTTTGACGCTAACATCGTTGACCCGACCCGGCTGATGACGGCGAAGACGTAGAAGAGGAGTCCCCCCGGCCCCCAATAATGGGGGAGCATGATAGGATAGAAGAGCAGGCTTTCTCCTAATTCTGAACTCCCCCATTATTGGGGGGCGGGGGGACTCTCGTATGAACCGCGATCAACGCCTGCAACTCGCGCAGGAAACGCTGACCATTCTCGGTAGCGGCGTCTACCGCGCTCCGTCGGGCCGGACTATCTCAATCGCCGATTCGCTTCAAGCTGCCGTAGATAGCTCAGTCTTGTACCGCCCCGGCGCCTCCCCGGCCTCGCTCACGCCGCAGGCCGGACAGTTCACAACGCGCGTCGAAGTCACCGGGGAAACGACTCTCGAAGCGGCAGAGCGGCTGGCCGAGTTTCGCCCGCTGTGCCTAAACTTCGCATCGGCGAAGAACCCCGGCGGCGGGTTCCTGTCGGGCAGCCAGGCCCAGGAAGAGTCGCTTGCCCGGTCGTCCGGCCTCTATGCTTGCCTCCTGCCGATGACCGAGATGTACGACTTCAACCGCCAAGTCGGCACCAGCTTGTATTCCGACTACATGGTTTACTCCCCGAACGTTCCCGTCTTCCGCCGCGACAACGGCACTCTTCGCAACGCCCCGTTCCTCGCGTCTTTCGTGACCGCCCCTGCCGTCAATGCTGGAGCCGTCGAAAAGAACGAGCCGCAGAACGTCAAATTTATCCTGCCAACCATGACGGCACGCCTTAAGCGGCTACTTTGGGTTGCTGGCTTGCACGGTCATACAACGCTTATTCTAGGCGCGTGGGGCTGCGGCGTCTTCGGTAATTCCCCGGCAGTCGTCGCACAGCTATTCGCCGACTCGCTTGGCTCAACGGGCCAATTTCACGGCGCGTTCGAGCGAGTCGTTTACGCCGTGTATGATCCCTCACCCATCCAAGAAACCAAGTCGGCGTTTGAGCGTATAGTGATGCTGGCAAGTTAAGCAGGCAAGATTGCGAACTTCCTGCTGTTCCGGGTATACTGACATGACTATTTTTGCGATTTTGGGCAGGGGAATAATATGTTTTGACGACCAAAGTGGGCCTGGTGCAGCTTGGATGCGCGAAAAACCAGGTGGACGGCGAGGAAATGCTGGGGGCGCTGGCGGGGATGCGCGGCGAGTCCGTGCAGTTCACGGCGGATAAAGCCGACGCGGATGTGCTGATTGTCAACACGTGCGGCTTTATCGAGTCGGCGAAAGAAGAAAGCATCGCTGCGATCTTAGACGCGGTCCGACGCAAGAAGCGCGGGCAGGTGTCGAAAGTTATTGTCACGGGCTGTTTGGCCCAGCGCTACGGCTCGGATTTGGCGAAAGAAATCCCGGAAGTGGATGCGTTTCTCGGCATTGAAAGCGGGCCATCCATCGGTAATGTCGTCTTCGGCTCCCGGCCTCGGCAGATCAATCTCGTCGAAGCGGTTGCCGACAAGTATCCTCTCATCCCCCAAGCCCGTTTAAGAGCCACGGCAACCCCGTGGACAGCGTATTTGAAGATCTCCGAAGGCTGCGACCATACCTGCACGTTCTGCGCCATTCCCGGCATTCGCGGCAAGCACCGCTCCAAGCCCATCGAGCGGCTGGTCGAAGAAGCGCGGCAGCTTGCGGCGTCGGGCGCGAAAGAACTCAATCTCGTCGCCCAGGACACGACCGCCTACGGCATGGATTTGTATGGGCGTCTCGCATTGCCGGAGCTTTTGACGGCGCTGTCGGACGTGGACGGCATTCAGTGGCTGCGGCTTTTGTACTGCTACCCGACGATGGTACGCCTGCCGCTTTTAGATGTTTTGCGCGATCAGCCGAAAGTCATTCCCTATATTGATATGCCGCTTCAGCACGGCGACGACCAGATGCTCAAAGCCATGAAGCGCGGCGGGTCGGTGGAGCAGTACAAGCGATTGTTCGGCAAGATGCGCGAGACGCTGCCGAACCTGACCCTGCGAACGACGTTTTTGGTTGGCTTCCCTGGCGAGACCGATGTCCATTTCCAAAATCTCTTGAACTTCGTGACCGAGATGCGCTTTGACCGGCTCGGCGTCTTTACCTACTCGGCAGAAGAAGGCACGCCAGCGTCTGCCCTCGAAAACCCCGTGCCGCCTAAAGTTATGCGGGTGCGTCGCGATGCGCTGATGGCGGCGCAGCAGAGTATCAGCCTGCAAAGCAACCAGACCTGGCTGGGGCGCGACCTGACCGTACTTGTTGAATCGCGGCGCGGCTTGGACGCTATCGGGCGGTCGTTCCAGGACGCCCCGGAGATTGACGGCCTGGTGACAGTTACAAACTGCGACGCTACGCCGGGGACGTTTATCCAAGCGCGTGTCTCTGCCGCGTCTTATTATGATTTGGACGCTGTCGCTGCCTGATGGCCTGCTGGGGTTGTAGAAAACCCCGGCAAAGAAGCGTCCTTCGGACGAAGATAGAGGACAGAGTAAGCTAGACCTTTCCATGTCCGAAGGACATTTTCCTGCCGGGGTTTTCTACAACCCCGGCAGTTTCTACTATCCCTGACCCTTTGAGGAGACCGCATGGCGACAACCCGCACATCTGAGAAAAAGACGACGACAAAGAAGGCCGCGCCTGTCGCTGACCCATATGAAGCATTAGCTTCCGAGCTTTTGATGACCCTGCTCCACCGCGCTCTGGTGCGCCTCGGCGAGCCGGCCCGCATCGGCGACATTGTCCGCGAAGTCGGTGACGAGGCTGTGACGCCCGCGCTTGCTCGGCGGCAGATGGAAACTCAGCCCCGGCGCTTTGCGGCGGTGGACCGGCGCTGGGACATCACCAGCCGCTACTTTGACAAAACGAAGCCGCTGGAGCGCACTTTAGAGGAAGTCATCGCGGTCTACGGCGCTCCCATCCCAACCGACGATGTTGCCGGCGAGCTGGCACAAATCACCGGACGGGTTAAAGAGGCTTATACCGAAGTCGCGGCCCGGCTGCTGCGCGGCGCTCCGTTCTTTCCGATTGCCGGCGGCCTTGCCTACGGCCTGCGGGCGTGGCTGCTGGACCTAACCTCTGAGCGCGAAGACGATGTGCTGTTCTATAACTACTTAAACGCGGAAAAGCTGGCCCCGTTCCAAAGCGCGGCCAACGGCTTGGACTGGGACGGTAACCCGACCGGCGCGGCGCACACGCTGGTCTCGGCTTCCGGCGGGCAGCCGGTGGACAACCGGATCTTGCAGTATTTCGCCTGGAAGTCGCTCGGCGACGAGTTTGACGGCGCGGCGATCTACGACGCGATTGCAACCGACCGCGAGACGTTTCTCGCGCTCTCCGACCACCGCTGGCTGCTCCGCGAGTCGCTTGCTCCCGTCCAGGCGCTGTGGCGGACACAGGCCGAGGCCGCCGCGCTCTCTGTGCCCGATGAGCCGGCAGCGGCGGTAGTCGAAGCCGTCGCCGCGATTGCTGTCCCGGCGAAGCCGCTGGAAGTCACCAGTGAGGATGCCGAAGAGCTGCAAAGCTACTTTGAGGGCCGGGAAGAGTTTGCCCGCACCGGCGACCTGCTCACCCAGATCTTTGAAATCCGGCCCGGCAGCGCGACATTTGCCGCCGACACCGAGACGCTGACCGCCTACCTGCGAATCCAGCCGGACGATTTCCAGTGGGTCGGCACTGACCGCTTCCGCGCCCCCGGCTCGCTGCCGCCGTATATCGGGCAGCTCCCGGAGTCGCTGACGTTCCCAGCCCTGCCCCGGTTTGAGACCGCCGACGGCGAGATTCTAGACCAGATGCTTTCCGATGCGGGCCTGGAAGCCGGCTTGCAGGAAGAGATTTTGGACCCGGTCGCCCAGGATGTCAATGACCAGGAACCTGCCGAGGTCACGCTCTGGCCGGAAGGCGCGAACACAAACGCTCCGCGCCTGCGGCTTGTCGTCAAAGCGCATCACAAAGAAATCGGGACGTTCCCGCTGGCCCAAATTCCGTCCGGCTTCTTCCCGCCGGAGCCGAACATCGTGGAGCTGACCCTGCTGGATGCGGCTGGCACTCCCTCCCCCATCTATGTAGACTACGATGTCCAGCTTGTCTATGGCCTGTTTGACGTCTACTCGGAGGTCGCCGCCGAGTCCGGGGCAGTCGTCTATCTCGAAAAGACCGACAAGCCCGACGAGTACAAGTTCACGGACGAAAACGAGACCGACGCCAATGTCTTTGTCAGCCCGGCCCGAATGGAAGAGCTGATCGATTTCCGCAGCGAGGTGGAGGGCGGCACCCCGATCTCGACCTATGACATCGCCCGGCGCATTCTGACAAACTACGGCAAAGGCTGCTCATTCCTGACCCTGCTCACCGAGGTCAACCTCGTCCGGCGCACCCCCCGCCGCCTGCTGGCGAGTGTGCTTTCGGGTTACCCGGCGTTCCACCGAGGCGCGAACAAGTGGCGCTTCGACGCCAAGAAGGAACCGGAAGGCTTCGACACCAGCAAAACGCAGTTCATCGTCAAGAAATAAAGAATCCCCCTAGCCCCCAATAATGGGGGGACTGGATCAGAGCAGACGGAGAAGAACCTCACCTGGAAACTTGTTTCCACCCTCTCCTTAAGAAAGGAGAGGGTCGGCGCTCGCGCCGGGGTGAGGTTCTTCTCCGTGTTCGCCTTTCTTTTGCCAGCGCGGAACTTGACAATGCCTGCCGTTGTTGCCTATAATAGAGCCTGATTTACCGAAACTGAGGCGCGATTTAGAAGCGGAGCATGAGTGTGAGTGAAGTGAGTCCAGAAGAACTATTAGAAAAAGATGTGTTTGATGTAGCAATCATCGGCGGCGGGCCGGTCGGGCAGTATGCGGCGTATTATGCGGGTCTGCGCGGCATGAAAACAAAGGTCATTGACAGCCTGCCCCAGCTTGGCGGGCAGCTCTCGGCGCTGTACCCGGAGAAGCTGATTTTCGATGTCGCGGGGTACGCCAAAGTTTATGCCCGCGATTTAGTGGAAAATCTGAGCGAGCAGATGATGCAGTACGAGCCGACACTGGCCTTGGACGAGAAAGTTGTCAACCTAACATCGAACGGCGTCGTGACGATGGAGACCGAGAAGGGCCATCTTCACTACGCGAAGTCGGCGATTATCGCGGCGGGGGTCGGGGCCTTCATGCCGCGCAAGATCGCCCAGGCAGGCTTAGAAGAGCTGGAAGGGCGCGGGGTGCATTACTTTGTCACCGACAAGAGCATTCTCGCCGGCAAGCGCCTGGTGGTGGTCGGCGGCGGCGACAGCGCGTTTGACTGGACCTTGAACCTTGCTGACAGTGCGACAAGCATTCTGCAAATCCACCGCTCGGACAAGTACAAAGCGCACGAAGACACGATTGAAAAAGTCATGGCCTTGCCGATTGAGTTTAAGCCCTTCTATGAAGTCAAGCAGGTGCATGGCGAGGAGCATGTGGAGGGCGTGACGATCTTCGACAACCGGACCAAAGACGAAAACGGCAACTACAAAGAAGAGTATTATCCCTGCGACGAGCTTCTGCTTAATCTCGGCTTCCTGACCAACTTAGGCCCAATCAAGCAGTGGGGCTTTGACATTGTCGGCAACTCCATCGGGGTCAACACGCGCATGGAAACTAATGTCCCCGGCGTCTACGGCGCAGGCGACATCGTCACCTACGACGGCAAGCTCAAGCTGATTGCCACAGGTTTCGGCGAGGCGGCGACTGCGGTAAACCATGCCAAAGCGCATGTGGACCCGACCGCAAAGGTCAACCCCGGCCACTCGTCGGAGAGTGTCCCGGACAAAAAGGCTCACTAAGCAAAGCGCTCTGAAAGAAAGCCCCCATGAACGCTCAAAAACTGGCAGCCGGCCTTGCTTGGTTCCCTCTCGGCCTCGGTCTGTATGAAACGCTTGCCCCGAAGCATCTCTGCGGCCTGCTTGGCCTCGACGGCAAAGAAGGCTTGATCCGCTTCTACGGCCTCCGCGAGATCGGCGCTGGGACCGGCATCTTCGCCGCCCAGCCGAACCCCGCCCCCTGGGTCTGGGCAAGAGCCGGGGGCGACGTTTTGGACATGGCGACCCTCGGCACCGCCTTCCGCGCGGATAACCCCAAGCAGCGAAGCGCCTTCGTCGCCGTGCTGGCGGTCCTCGGCGTCACGGTGCTGGACTTCCTCTGCGCCGAAACGCTCACCGCCGGGCCGGCTAAAGCGTCTTGATCTGATCTAACTTGTCAAGGCTGTCTGCATTAATGCGGACAGCCTTTATTTTTTTGCGGGACCGCGAAAATATGCTGGGTTAGCATGGTTTGTGTGATACAATACTTTATACAACAAACTGCGTTCTGTCAGGAGACCATGCCCATGCGTCGCTTTCATCTCAGCTTTGTCTTTTGCTGCCTCGCCACTCTTTTTGCCTTCTCTGCGCCACTGCTTGCCCAAACACCCCCGGCTTATCCCGGAAATGACACAGCTTTCCCGGCTTCTTTTGGCTCGGCGGACTCTAACGCTGGGACTAATGGAAGTTGGGATATAGAAGGACCAGGCGTTTCCGGTACTCCGACCGGCTGGAATGTGACCTGCACCGGCACCACCAAATCTAACCATACGATGACGATCACTGTTCCGGCCAGCTTGCCGATATCCTCTTATGGCTCGTATTATGCCTCATATGTCACCGGCTACACCACAAGTGGTGGCGGATACAGTACCGGCTACACCTGCAATTTTCAAGTTGTCGCCGCTCCTCCGACGCTTCCACCGGCGGGGAATCCAGCGTTCTCGTGGCAGGGCACAGTTGCGGGTGTCAATACCGGCAACGGCAACAAGACGACGACGCTGCCGATTGTCGGCTGGACACAGCGAGGCGGGATGCCTGTCTCGATTGCGCTGTACCATAATAGCCAGGGACCGAACTATGTAGCTTGGGGCAACAAGTGGGTGCCGAGTTACTTCTCTTACATCTCCGGTGGGGCGTCCGCGCCGGTGCTGCACTGGGACAATGGTCTTTCCTATGCGTTTGCACTCAACGGCGGCATTTATGTTCCCCCTGCCGGCATCATGGACAAGTTGACTTACAGCGGCGGCGTGTTTACGCTGACGACGCCCGGCAACACGGTTTACACGTTTGGTTATGTTCCTGGCAGTGCTTATCTGTCGAGTATCGCGGACATGGACGGCAATACGCTTTCCGTCGGCCATAATGCAGACACCACCGTCAGCACCGTCACGGACAGCACAAATCGCACGCTTTCTTATGCTTACTCCGGCGGGCATCTGAGCACTGTCACCGATCCGCTAGGGCGAGTATGGACGTTCAACTATGGTGCGGCAGGCGGCACGAACAGCAGCAACCTGTGGTACGTCACCCTGCCGACGCTAAATGGTCAAATCTATGCAGAGTGGTTCGGCTACGACAGCAACAGCAACATCACCGCCATGCAAACGCCGCAGGGCAGTGTCAACAACCAGACCTCCACCTTTGGCTACGACACCAGCAGTCCGCCGCGCTTCGCCTGGGCCAAAGACCCGCTCGGCAATCAGACGACGTTTGCTTACAACTCAAACAACACGGTCATTACCGACCCGAACGGACACACGACGACCCACACTTATTCTTATAGTCAGTTATCTTCCGTGACGGACGCGCTGGGGTACATAAGCTACTCGGAATATGACTTCAACAACATCCTGAACGGCGTGATCGATAAGCGCGGCAATCTTTGGAGGTACAGCTCGCATTTCAGCAACGGCACCAGCACGTCCACCAGCACAGACCCGCTGGGCTATTCCAGCAGCAGCACTTATGATGGCAAGAACAAAGTCACAAACACAGCAGATGCGCTCGGCAACACGACGGCCAGCACCTATTCAACCGACAGCAAGGAAGATTTGCTGACGACAAGCGTGACCGGAACCGGCAGCAGCCCCTTCAAGGCGACCTCGAAGGTCGGCGGCTATACAAACGGCCTGCCGACGACGTTCACTGATCCGCTCGGCTTCTCGTCGAGCGTTGGTTATGATGCCAACGGCTATGCGAACAGTGCGACGGATGCGAATAACAACAAGTCTGCGGCGGTCTTCAACGCGCTGGGCTGGAAGATGTCCAGCACCGACGCCAACGGTAACAAGACCTCCTACACTTACGACAACTGGGGGCGTGTTACTATTGTCACCGCGCCGGACAACACGCAGACGACGATGACGTATGACGCAAACGGCAACGTCTTGACCGCTACCGACGCGAACAACCACACGGTCACGAACATCTACGATGGCGACAATCGGCTGACCCAGACCACCAATGGGCGCGGCGATGTCGTCCAGTATACCTACGACGGCCCCAGCGGGTATGGATCGGCGGACCGGAACGGTCAAACACAGCTCGGCTTGCTGTCGTCGAAGACTGACGGCAACAATCACACGACGTACTACAGCTATACCGCCCGCAATGAACCGGCGGTGACCTACTACCCGGACGGCACCGGCGAAAGCGTCTGGTACGACGAGAATGGCAACACGGTTAAGCGCCAGAAGCCCGACTACAGCTATATTAGCTACGCTTACGACAAAGACAACCGCCTGACGGACATCACCTACCCGACGCTCCACGCCACGCACTTCGACTACGATGCGGACGGGCGCAAGACCCACATGAGTGACGCGACCGGCGATACCTACTGGTACTTCACCTACGACGGCCTGCACGAGAACCAGCAGACCACGCCGCAGGGGACGGTCTACTTCACCTACGACGGCGACGGGCGGCGCTACCAGCGCAGCATCAACACACCTGCTGCCGGACAATCTGCGCCCTGGACCTATGCCTACGACAATGGTGGACGGCTGACCAGCCTGCAAACCCCGTTCAGCGAAACGACAACACTCTCCTACGACTCCGCCAGCCGCCTGACCCGGCAGATCAACGGCGATGGCACCTACAGCAACTTCGCCTACGACGATGCCAACCAGGAAACCGACATCTGGTACTATACCAGTGCAAACGCCCTCTTGGGGCATCTGGTCTACGGGCACGACCAGGCCGGCAACATCCAGTCGTTGACCCAGAACGGCAACGTCGTCACCACTTACGGCTACGATGGGGCCGATCAGTTGACCTCGGAAGTTCACAGCGGCGACGGTGCGGCGTACTCCCTGGGCTTCACCTACGACCACAACGGCAACCGGCTGACGCAGACCAGCGGCGGCACGCAAATCCAAGCGTTCACCTACAACGCCCATGATGTGCTGGCCGGAACGGGCGGCGAGAGCGAGACGTATGACCGGAACGGTAACTTGAAGACGCAGATCGTCGGCGGTCAGCAGACAAGCTATGTTTGGGACGACGAAGACCGCTTGACGAGCGTGACGACGGCGTCGGGAACCAGCACGTTTGTCTACAACGGCTTGGGGCTGCGGGTGGGCAAGACGGACAGCACCGGCACCTACCGCTACCTGTGCGACGGCACTTCGCCCGGCGCGGATGTCCTTTCGGACGGCGCAGCAGTCTACACGGCGGGGCTGTCCGACCACCGGGGCAACGCCAGCACCTTCAGTCACGATGACCTCCTGGGCAGCCTGCGCTTTTTGACGACGGGGCAGAACGTGACGATGAACCTGTTGCCGGATGCGTTTGGGGAGACGGTGAGCCAGGCGGGAAGCCTCTTGACGCCGTTTGCCTGGAACGGGGGCAGCGGTTACCAGAGCGATGCGGGCGGCTTGAAGCTGCTCGGCCACCGCTACTACGACCCGCGCATCGGGCGGTTTATCTCCCAGGACCCGGCAGGAGACGGCGATAACTGGTATGCCTACGCGGACAACAACCCCGTCAACGAAACAGACCCGACCGGCTTGTTCACGCCGCCGTATCACAACCACGGCGTGGACAGCTCTGACGGCACGGGGCAGATGAGCTTCGGTGACCCAGGAGGCATGGCAGCGCTAGATCAAGCCTTTTTGGAGAACGGGTCGCAGATTGACAACTATCACCGAACCGTAACCCGCGAGGTTGGGGTTGGCATCAACAGAGTTGTGGGTGACACGGGCTGGGTCTACGACGGCAGCACACCGCTTTTCGGCGGTGGGATGATTGCTGCCCATCCCATGGACGAGATGGAAAAAGCATTCAACGATCTGACTAAAGCAATAATAGATGTAGGTAAAGGTGACACTAACAGAGCCGCACTGGATGGAGCAAAGGCTTATAACAAATCCTTGAAAGCCGCTACGGGTACATTCATAGTCGCAGGAAAATCAACAAAAGCCGACATCAGAGATTTAAAGCGCCTTGAAAAATCGTATGGCCGCACTGCAAAAAATTGGAGGAAAATGGGAGGCTTTATGCCGGGCCTGGACGGTGGACTAAAAGTTGAAATACATTGGTATCAATACCTGGAAGAGTTATATGTGGAAGCAAAATGTAAATTGTAACAAGTGACCGAACTGAAATACATTAGACTATCCGCATTGCAAGAAGCGATGGGTGGAGAGGATCGCGTCCTGACAAGTCCAGAAGATGGTCTAACGTACTTCGGTTCAGTCACTTGTTCTTTTGCGTGCTGTTATTAGAGATCAGCCAACGGCAAGCCTGGTATGATGAATATCATTATTGAAATCCTGAAAGCATAAAAACAATATGAAAGTTAAATTCAATACGCTCTCTGAAGAGATGCTTCACGAAAGTGCACCGAGCCATCAGAATTTGACGCCGGGCAACATTTACCGGGTCCTTGAGCTCAGGAACGATGAAGTCCGAATAATGAACGACCAGGGTTTTCCCCCTCTTTATCCTCTCACTTGGTTTTCCGTTGTAGACGACCGCTGGCCTGATGACTGGGTCGTTACTACTGATGCAGAAGGCGGGAGGAGTGTTTCTCCCCAAGTTTTCTCTGGAGCCTATTTTTTTGAACGTTATTTCGATGGTGACAGGCAGGCGGTTAGGATACTGAAAGGGCGTTTGTCAGAATGGGGATACACTGAGGAATGACGGTTTAGCGTATATCAACGTACCACCGATACGTTCAGCTACAATGGCCTGGGTCTGCGGGTGGGCAAGACCGACAGCACCGGCACCTACAGCTACCTGTGCGACGGCACAAGCCCCGGCGCGGATGTTCTCTCGGACGGCCACGCCCTCTACACGCCCGGCCTGTCGGAGAACCGGGGCGGCACGGCGTCTTACTACTCCAACGACCGCTTGGGAAACTTGTGGATGATTGACGGCACCACGAAGAACCAGTTGACGTATGAGGACTTCTCCGGGTTTGGGGGCGCTGTAGCGGGGAGCAGCGCAGGCAGTGCGTTCGGCTTCGGCGGGGGGAACGGGTGCCAGACGGACGCGGACACCGGCTTGGTACTGATGGGGCATCGGTACTACGACACGCGCATCGGGCGGTTCCTCAGCCAGGACCCCATCGGCGACGGCGACAACTGGTATGCGTATGCCGGGAACAGCCCGACGAATGCGATTGACCCAACGGGGCTGTCTGAGGCGACGTTCTCTTACAACTCCTCGATGAGCGGTCAGGAATGGGGCGGCGTCTGGGACAACCAGCAGTTCCACGAGGGGGACTACGGCACCTACAACGAGTACGGGCCGAACGGCAGCGGGGACGGCAAGCTCTACTACTCTGGTACACTAACTGTTGGTCCCTCTGCGCTCGACACAATGATGCAGGGCGGCATGGGCCTCAACATGGGACACCCCGGCATGGGAGGGGGGATGATTGCGGGAGATATGCAACAAGGCCCCAAAGGAACAACCTGGCGCACTGATATGGGCGAAGCTGATGGTCCCGATATGCATATATATCACGATGGGAAATTGCATGGGCCTGAAACGAACATCGACCAGAACGGCAAGTTGCGAACTGGGCCTCATCACGGGCAAAAGTTGAAAGCACTTCCAAATAAACTAAAAAAGGTTTATCGGCCAATCATCAAAACATTTCTTCAACGAGCGGGGATGGCAGCAAGTGCTATAGAAGCAGCTTTGGATGGTTTAACCCTCGACGTTCCTATCATCTATTTCGACCCTAGACAAGCAGATATGTACGCACACCCGGAGCATGGAACTTAAACTGAGGAACTAAATGAGACACTTCTCCTTGTCCAGTTGGGATATACTCTATTCGCAGAATAAAGATGCTATAGAATACGAGAATTACTTGGATGGAGTTCGCTCGCTTCTTCCGAGTGGACTTGTATCTTTAACCACAAGAAAATCAGGGGTCTCGTTGAACGACAGTACGATTCAGAGTATCGAAACCTCAATTCAAGAACAAACGGTTGTCTTCTGCCTTAACGGAAGATGGATCAAAGAAACAGTCGTAGGTTTGAGAACTTTTCGGCTTCAATATAAAGGAGTGACTCGTGTCACAAGTTCAGTCGCCCCTGATCTGCATGGATTATTTGGCGGAGGATATGGAAATCATGGATTTGATGAGGTTGAAGTATTAAAAGAGGGTTTGTTTGAACACCGGATGTTGTTCTCCAGCGGCATCGAAATAGCTGTTCAGTTTAGCGATTTTGTTCTTGACTATACTGATTTTTCCAAGTAGCCTCACCGAAGCACTTGCATGTCATTAACTCTAGTCCTGTCGTTCAAACCAGCACGTTTGTCTACAACGGCTTGGGGCTGCGGGTGGGCAAGACGGACAGCACCGGCACCTACCGCTACCTGTGCGACGGCACTTCGCCCGGCGCGGATGTCCTTTCGGACGGCGCAGCAGTCTACACGGCGGGGCTGTCCGACCACCGGGGCAACGCCAGCACCTTCAGTCACGATGACCTCCTGGGCAGCCTGCGCTTTTTGACGACGGGGCAGAACGTGACGATGAACCTGTTGCCGGATGCGTTTGGGGAGACGGTGAGCCAGGCGGGAAGCCTCTTGACGCCGTTTGCCTGGAACGGGGGCAGCGGTTACCAGAGCGATGCGGGCGGCTTGAAGCTGCTCGGCCACCGCTACTACGACCCGCGCACCGGGCGGTTCATCAGCCAGGATCACGCGAAATCTGGCGGGAACTGGTATGCTTATGCCGGCAACAACCCCGTCAACAAGATAGACCCCAGTGGGCTGTCCGCAATGAACATCTTCGGCGCTCCTTCCGCGCATGGCGAGGGACCCTGCGGTGACTATGGCTTCTATTCCGCAAGTCAACTTGATGGCATGTTTGGGAGTCAATCCAGCCCAACGCAGCCTGCGGTCATGGACAAGGGAACAAAGTCAAAGAAAGGTCCAACAACTTACAAGAACAAGGATGATGCAGGTGTTGCGGCAGTCAAGGCAGCTTACCCTGAGTCCGACCAGGATGCTCATGAGTATTGGGGATATATACGGATAACGAAAGACAACAAGTATCAGTACTCCGATCCGCAAGCCACACATGATGTCAATGGTACTGAGGAAAAAGACTTGCCTGACCCGCCGAGTGACACCGTAGGCTGGTATCACACGCATCCTGAGTCTATACATGGAGGAGCCGACAGCTTCAGTGATGGTGACTTAGAATTAACAAAGGACTGGAATGTCCCAGGCTACTTGGCTACTCCCAACTTTATCTTGAAGGCGACACCAACGCCAGATGACATCGGAACTCCTACAGTCACAACCTTGCAGGCGTATTGGCACTAAGGGTTCCTCTGTTCTTACGGTCTAGTTTAACGGGACGAATTAGAAAGGTTACCGCTATGCAAAGCAAAAGTCCTCTCAAGAAGCTCCTTTTCACACTGTTGTTAGTTGTTTTTTGGTCAACCACCGTTTCCTGTCACGCGGCGTCGGACTTGAACCGGAATGGGGAACATCTGAAATCTGTCTCCATGATCGAGCTGATCGCCAACCCAGAGAAGTTCGACGGAATGCGCGTGTTTGTCAGCGGCTTCGTGCATTTTGAGTTTGAGGGCAACGCCCTCTACTTTCACAAAGAAGATTATCAGGATGGCCTCCGGCAGAACGGGATTACGCTTGGTGTGACACCGGAACAGGAGAAACAACATGCAGTGTGCGAGTCAAAAAATTGTTTCGTCGTCGGCACGTTCCACGCGGTTGCGCCAGGGTATTCCAGTTTATGGAGTGGTCATCTCACCAACATCACGGCCATTAAAACCGTGGTAGCTCCCACTAATAAATCTACTTCAAGCCGATTGCACGAGAAAAGCAAGGCTGCAAGGAACGCGAAGTCAGATCAGACGGCAAACAAGCCGCTCGCGATTGGGTCCCTGCCGTGATCAGGACGACGAAGACCGCTTGACGAGCCTCACGACGCCTTCGGGAACCAGCACCTTCACCTACAACGGCCTGGGGATGCGGGTGGGCAAGACGGACAGCACCGGCACCTACAACTACCTGTGCGACGGCACTTCTGCGGGTTCTCCGGTGCTTGCCGACGGCGCGGCAGTCTACACGGCGGGCTTCTCGGACCATCGGGGCAACGCCAGCACCTTCAGCC
>JAABUQ010000459.1_pt1 | contig 93905 bp, 98 predicted proteins | sample 5560001 | NCBI WGS metagenome assembly JAABUQ01 (sample SAMN10711888, study PRJNA513371) | rock metagenome | isolation source: Antarctica rocks | place: Antarctica: Victoria Land, Finger Mt nord | collected 2015-12-18
TTAATAATATTATTATTTATACAATTATAATAAATAAATTTATTTTAATAATATTATTATTTATACAATTATAATAAATAAATTTATTTTAATAATATTGAATTAAAAAAATTAAAAAAATATAAAAATTATTAGAATATTAAGTCGGTAGTTACCTTATAGGTTATATTATAGTAGGCAGTAGAAGGTAAAAGATCTAGTATTATAGCTACCTCGAGAGCTCTGTTAAAAGTAGGTTATAAACTTAGTTAGCCTTTAATCAGTACCGTAGTTAACGCTCTTTATATAGTTGCTATACTAGTACCAGTAATATTACTATTCAATACTCTTATTTAGTAACTATATTCTAGAGCTTTATTAATTAGCTCCTATTAAATTATTGCTTCTTTCGAGTCTTAATTTTTATTAATTAATAGTTCTATTAATTAATTATCCGTAGTATTCTAAGGAACCTCTTGAATAGGATCCTAATTAAAAGTTTTATAAAATTATCTACGGTTATCTATTTAATAAAAGTATAAATAATAAAAATTATTCTTTTAGCTTATAAATCCTTAATATAATAATATAAAATATTAATATATTTAGACCTCTTATATAAATAAAGGTTCTTAATTAAAACAATTACGCCTTAATTATCCGTTATAATTTTTATAAGCTTGCTTTTTCCGAGTACCTTGTTAAGGTATCTTATATCTATTAATACGTTCTATAGCTATTAGGACTATTAAGCAGCGTACTTAAATAATATATATTCGGCTTCCGTATTTAATATAGCGATAAATATTTGCTTCTTATTAATTTATAATATTAATCCCTTATAGAATATATATACGCTATCAGAAATACTCTTCCGCCCGTCTTTATATTATACTTAATTGGAGTTAGCGAATATCTTTATAGAATTATTTATAAATAAGAAGGTAATCCCTTTTTCGATAATACTTCGAAGGTATTTATAAATTATTTTTAGAGTTCGTATATAATATATTTTAGGATTCAATATATATTAACTAAATATTTATACTGATTAAGCAATATCTAGTCTAGTTTATAATATTCTGTATAGCAATTCCCCTATAGTCTTTTGGTATATCTTGATATCGGCCTTCTTATTAGAGTTTTATATAAATTTTAGATTATTATAGTTTAATATTAAAGTAATATTATCCCTTAATTTATATTTAACCTCGATAAAGCTTACTTTAATTAGGACGTTATTAATATATTATTCTTAATTTATCTTTAAAGTCCTTGCTTTTCTATTTCGGGTAATTTGTATACTAAAGATCTTCTTAATTTTCTTTAAATCCTTAATTTTGAATAACTTCCGTATTAGATCTTTGAACTAGTTAATACCTTTTATTATTTTAATAATAATAAGAATATTATTTATATATAATAAAATTATAACTCTTTTGGTTCGATAAATTAATATATAAAGTTCTATTATACTTTGCTCGAAACTTGCCTCTTTTAAAACCTTTATAAAGAGATTATTTTAATTCCGACTTGCCTATTTGAGTCCGTAGAGGCTTTTATTAATCTTAAGAACCTTTCTTATTATAATATTTATACCTTCGGATAATATTAAATAAATATTTTCTATTAAGATTGTTTTTATAAATACGTTATTAATATTAATATAATAATATTCTAAGTTTTCTCTTATAGCGATTATTAAGAATAATCGTAATATATCTATTTTAATTATAAATAAGAAGATTTTATTATAATTAACTCTATATTTTTATAAGAATCCGCGGGCGATAAGCCTAGCCTTATACCGTTTAATAACTCTATTGCTATTATATTTTATAGAAAATATTTATTTGCAGGATATATTATTTATATTCTTAAATAGAATTTGCTTTATCTATATATTATTTCCTTTTAAGACTTAAACTTCTATATCTATCGCCCTTTTCTATTAAGCGCTATACTCCGGATCGGAGATTGCTTATCGATATATATCCGGTATAATAATCCTACTATTAAGTTTACTTTCAAGAATTATAAAGAAAACTTATTCTATAAGTATAATTCCGATTGGTAATACTTCTATATAATTAAGGTTACTTATAAATTTTGCAATTAATACCTGAATCTTCTGATATTATTATTTAAGCTTATTTAAGTTATTATTCTTGTTCTATTAATATTTCTATACTCCTAAAATAATTAGGTTTAGCTATATAGATTGAATAGGTATAGGGTAGACAAATAACGATAGAGTAAGGGGTCTAGACGCCTGAATTTGGTCTTCTATAGAATTAGGTTTGTTCTAGGGTAAAATAGTATTATTTTAATTATTTGGTTTTTCGATATTACTCTAATATTCTTCTGATATTATAATATCGTCAAGTTGATACTCCTCTAATACTAATTGTATATCTACTTTATTATTCAATTATATATTTAATATAATCTTTCTTAATCGCCTAATTAATTTTTTGAGAAATAATATTATAAATAATCCTTCTAATTTTATTAATTATTATTCCTTTCTAGGACGTCTAACGCTTCTTTTTACTAGAATAAGTATTAGGCTTTGCTCCTTATATAACTGTTTACAAAGTTTATAATCTACTAGTTCGTTTTTTATACTTTGTATATTTATATTATTTTTTCTGATTTTTAGATTAAGATCCCCTCTTTTTTATAACTCGTCTACTGTTACGATATTCGACCTAATTATATAGTTTAGATTTAGGGTATAGACTTATAGTTGTTATATAATCTTAATATATTTAATAAATATATATTCTCTGCTTCAGTTTATAAACTTATTTTAGTATATATTTATTAATAGTAATTTCGGATAAATATAAATATAGCAAATACTTCCCTATACCCTAATATAGTTGATATTTGGAATAATATTGATATAGGTTTTCTCTAGTATAATCCTCTCTTTTCGGTTATCTCGGGTTCTGTAGGGATTATAAGTGATTTTATTTTATAAATACGTATTTACTTCCGCAGCCTTATATTAGAGTTCTATTAGTAATCCCGCTTCCTTAATTATAACGTAGACTTTATTCTCCGTTATCTGTATACTACGTTTAGCTACTCCGTTCTGATTTGATATATAGATAACTATATATTATAATATAATATTAATATTACTTGCCTATTCGTTGATAATATACTTTAATTTAAGTATATTATTATTTTAAATTGCTTTAAGTTTCTTGTTAATAAAAAGCTCTTCTATTTATCTTTATCTTTTTAATATATAGATTGCTTTATCCTTTGTTTTAATAGGAATAGACTATATCTTTCTTATTAAATTTTCTACGATTTGTAGGAAGTACTTATAACCGTCTATTAATAACGGGAACTAGCCAGTTATATCAATTGATATTAATCTTAATAGTTTAATATCCTATTTAAATAGCTTCTTAAGTATATAGTTTCTCTTCTTAATTAATTTATATATATAATATATATAATCTTTAAGTACTTTTAATTTCTTGCTTAAAGTAGTTATTGTAGATAAGGCTTCAATCTTTATAGCTCTTAGATAAGCGAATCGTTTATATCAAAGGGTATATTTATTAGTAAGTTTCCTCTTTAGTAATAACTAGTCCTCGTCTATATTCTCTAAAGTAGGATTTATTAATTTGTTATCTTTAATTACAGGGAAGGTATAATAAGATATTTTCTATTCCTTAACTTAGAAGGTTTGATTTACTAGTTTATTAATAATATATAATATAATATAAATATTTTTTTTAAGGTTATATTAATAATATATTTTCTAGATTCTAAATTTATTAAATATAATTCTTGCTTATCGAATATTCTATCAAAACTTATTTATATAAGTCGCCTTTCTAATAAAAGATTTACTCCTAAGTTCGGTATATAAAGAGTCTTTGCTAGTATAATAAATAATCCCTTAAGTACTTATATAATTATTATATTTATCTAATTTGAATAAAATTTCCCTTCTTTAATTATAATAATATATTTTAATATTATCTTTAGACGTCCTCTGAATAATTAGAGTTAATTAATTATATATTTAAATATACCGGTATTTATAACTTATTTAGAAATAAGGATCTTATAAATAACTTTGTATATATAGCCTTTTTTAATAAGGTAATTATTATTATCCTTTATAGCGTAAAGTACTTCCTTAATATCGTTTCTATCGGACTCGGAATCGGTATTAGAATAAGTATCTTTAACAAAATATACTTTAGGAGGCAACGTCTTACTAATCTTCTTTTTATATTTAATAGTTATAGTTTAGGCTATCTCGAAATAAGGGTAATATTTAATATAATAAATATTATTATAGATTTTATATAAATAACAGGTTATTCGAAGATATTCAGATTGCTTAAGTTTCGCCTTAGCTATAGGTTTATTCTTTAAAGAAATTAAGGGTTTAGATTTTCTCCTTTTACCCTGCTTCTTAATTATAAATATAACTTCTTTGTTTAGTCTATCTTCCTTATCTTTAAGTATACTTATATAATATTCGATTAAATATAAGTCTATATTATCAATTATATCTCTAATAGCAATATACTTCGATAATAATACCTTTAGAAGTCGTTATAATAGTCCTTCTTTATTAAATAACTTAGCTATAACCGGATCGATCTCTTTAAGCTATCTCCTAATTCTTATTAAATTAAGTTAGGCTTCTTTTATATTAATATTTTTGTTTATTCGATATATATAAAGCCTTTCGATAAGTCCTGTTTTTATATTAATACGTTTATTATAATACTTATCTTTTAACTTTTTTTATATTTCGTTTGTACTTTTAAGGTCTTTTATAAATTTTTAATTAAAGTCTCTTAGGCAAATAAATATAATATATATAGCAGAAGTATTATTTCTTTCTTATTTAGTTAATACGTCTACGTATTCGGCTTCCTTTATTATTATAAATATTGGAGATAAGGCAATAGATTCATTATTTAGTATATTCTCGGGGGTTTTGCTTTTATTAAATATTTATAAACCAATTATCCTTTTCGCTAATTTGTATTTATTATATATAGTTTTAAGGACGTATAAGATACCTTCTTTCTTGAAATAATATTATACTAGTTGAAACTACTAGGTATAGGTTCTAGAGGATAGAAGGGGAAGGGGACGCTTATATATTATAAAATTATAAGAAATAATATTTATAATAATAATTGTTAATAAAATATAATATTCTTGTTTATATTATAATCTTTATATTAAATTTAATAAATATAAACTTATTAACTCTAAGGGAAATATAAGATAAAAATATTTAGGATTAACTCTTTGTAATCGGTTAATCAATATTATAAAGTTGCTAAAAGTTTATTAATATCTTCTAATCTTTCTTCGAAGGGTAATTTTAAGCTTTTAATTATTTTAATAATTATATTGATTTTCTCTTGTCTATTTAGCTATAAGAAATATACAAAATCGCGTATATTAATATATATTTCGGTTATATAGAGACCTTTTAAGCTACCGGGCTTATAATTTATTAGAATATTAAATCGATAATTATCTTATAAGTTATATTATAATAGGTAGCAGAAGGTAAAAGGTCTAATATTATAGCTATTTCGAGAGCTCTGCTAAAAGTAGGCTACAGGCTTAGTCAGCCCCTAGTCAGTACCATAGCTGACGCTCTCTATACAGTTGCTGTACCAGTACCAATAGCATTACTATTCAACAAAAATAATAAATATTAATAAATATTAATATTTTAATATAAATTAAATAATAATTTTATAATTTTATAATTTTATAATATATATTTAATATTGAAATAATTTTTAAAATTAATTATTAATAATATTATTATTAAAATTTTATATTAATATAATTTATAAATTAAATTTTTATATTAAAAATTATAAATAATAAATTTATTAATTATAATAAATATAAAAAAGAAAGGAATAAAATAATAATAAAATAAATATTAATATATTTTTATATAATTAAATTTATATAAAAATTTAATTTTTATTAAAATTTATTTCGATTTTTATTAAAATTCGATTTAATTAAAATTCGATTTGATTTTGATTTGAATACAAAGTCTAATTATTATTATCGAAGGCGAACAATAACAAAGAACAATTATATAAATAGTTTATAATTATTGTTGCAATTAATATACCAATCTTCTTAAACTACTATTTGTTGACCAAATTGTTCCTTCAACTACACTATTCTAAATAAAGTAAGTAATGATGTTTGTTCAACTGTGATAGTAGACCAATTTCTACTGGAATTTCCTCGTCGCTTCTATTTTCAGACATGCTATTTTGTTTGAAGCGATATTACAAGGCTTTCCTTCTGAGAACTTAGCTTTGCTTGGTCAGGGTTAAGGTACGGGTCGCGTGCAGTCAAGGAAATATTATCGCCTACAAAGCGGCAAGTTTAGGAGGCATACAAGAGCGTCAATACTATTTCGCATCATCAAATACTTACGCGCCGCTAATGTTTTGATGCAAGACCCAGGACCAGCCTTGCTATTATGCGACTTCATAAATATGTGCTCATCTGCTCGCACCGTGGAGTCTTGTCGTGGTTTACTACAACCTCAATTTTCTTTGCCTTTTACTATGTATTTCTCTCTGCTTCTCATTGTGACACTCAGCGCTGCTGCAGTCCAAGCAGATCTGGTATGTCTAGGCTGGACTCTCGTTAGTCCTCTGGTTGGCTTGGTATGCCATCTAGCGCCATCCGCCTTCCATGCTGCCGAGAACGCCACCGTCAATGCCGTAGAAGAGGCCGTACAGGATCTCGGCAATTTAGCTAAGTTCGACGTGACGCATAATCCCGCCGCTATTGCATTCAACGCTGTTGGTCAAGTTAAACAAGGTGGACTTAGGCAAGGAGGCCAGTATCTCAAGAACGTAACGTCGGATTTTCGAGACGTTACAATAGGATTCGGCAAAGGAACCGCCAACCAGGTTCATCAAATTATGGAACTTGCCTATTGGGGCGATGTGTCCTTTTGCTTGACCAAAGGGGCTGGCAGTCTAGTGGCACAGGCGAAGCGATCGCGGAAAAGAGCCGGTGTGCCTTCAAGTGGTGCCGCTGTAGCAATGTGGAAGAACTGCATCTCGACCAAGTTGGAGCAGATTGCCAGCCCAGTAGTCCTCAACATTACTGGTCAGATATAAAGTACTCTCCTTCTCTTACATTCTTTGGAGCTGATGGTCTAAATTAGGTCCAAATCAGAATATCGGATCAACCATATCAAACATAGCTGGGCTTTTGATCCCCGTTGGTTCCGAAGAAGTAGTGACAGGCCATATAGCCCAAGGCGCTTTCGATCTCGTGGTACCTGGTAGCGAGGAAGGGACCCGCATCTTGAAGAAAACTACCGATGGTACCGTGACCATTGTCGAACACTTCGCGAGTGAAGAAGAAGCATTCGCTGTCGCGGGCGAAATGAAGGACCCGGCCTGGGTGGAGGAGAATTGCGGCATGTGCGGGTTGCCACTGTCTTTACCGGCCGGCAACTCCAAGAACAAGCGCTACGCTAAAGGGTATCTGAGTCGTCGTGGCGTCAGTATGTCTGCCTGCTGCAAGGCTCCTCTGACATTGTCCGACGCTGGTCCGCCGGCAGGTTATCATTGGTTCGATACAGGCAAACCGAGCGACGCAGCAGTGACCCAGGCGGAAGTTCAAGAGGAGGGTGTGACAGTGCAGCAAGCCCAAGAGGACCAAATTGCTAATGCAAATCCTGCAATCCAAGACCCGGTGAACTTTGCGGTAGTCAAGGAGACCGATCTTGTGAAACCTCCAGTGTACCAAGTCAGGGAACATGGGACTAAAGGCATGCAAGACCTGAGAAATGACCTGAATGACAAGAGTACAGGAGTAGCTGGGTTTTCCTCGTCGCTCTCTCAACAAATGTCAATCAAGTATGTCCTTCAAGAGTTCCGCCAATTATTCTGGGAACGAGAGTCGAACGATTTTTTCAAGCTATTGGATATCCAAGAAGACAAAACAACGCTACAGATGAAGAGCTATAGCAGCAGTTGGATCAAGAAGCGGGATGCACGTTTAGGGGACTTACAAAAGTTCGTCAAGGCAGCTGTCAAGGACTGCACTGTAGCGACCTATTTAGTAGGGGAACTTGAAGATCCATCGTTGCTTAACCAATTCGAGGGAAGCATCGAGTTCTACTACCATCCAGCGATCGATGCTCAATATCCCGCAGACGCGACTCATGCGTTGCACACCGACGCAGATCTGTTACAATTTACTGCCGCCGACACACCTGGTTTGGTCATTCAGAACGCGGTTACAAAAACTTCTTCGCGGGTCGACCTTGTAGACCACGGCTGGCAGGTTCTTAAGGGAGCACAATGGGGTAGGCCCTCATACGATTTCGACACCCCTGCTACACAATACGCAACGTTTGGAGAGGATATGCAGAAGGGTGGCCGCGTAAGTATGTCTGTGAACATTCGTTATGTATCACCCAAATAGCCATCGGCAGTGGGCACGTAACGGCGGGGAGAAGGCTATACACTTGTCTTTGGATTCCACGTGGTAGCTTCTCAATCTCTACAGCAGTCGCGTACTGTATATTCGCCCCTAAAATTGTTTTCGTGCACATAGAAAGATTCTTCTCCAATTTGATATAATTGGGAACTTAACTGTTTGATGTGGGCGCAAAGCTAGAGCTTCATCATCGTACAGACGGTGTCGGCGTATGTATTTCGAAGGTTTGCAAAAAGATTCGAGGACCTCGGAAGCGTCTATAGTACAGGCCTATAACGTACATTTAGACACTGACAACGTATGGTCCGCCAGTCAACCAGTCAATATACCTATGTTACTGAAGCTTCTCATGGATGGAAATCGCAGCGCCTGCGTGTGTAGAAACTGCTCCAGAATTATTCCAAAAAATGGGAGGTAAAGCTCTTAGAACGTTGCAACACAAAACCAGGCCGTGATCGATTTCGAGGGCGCTCTCCGGCCGGATACACCATGTGCAGCCTTGATGATCCGACAACAACGATTGATCATACTGTGACATCGGACTTGTCTGTTCCTAGTACGCTTGGGCTACCGCCTCCAAGCAAATGACAGTCAATGCCTTACTTGCTCGGCTTTTCATAATTTCCTCCGGATCATCGCGAGGTAAATTCTCAAAAACACTTGTGGCGTCTCCAATCAGAAGTTCACCATTACATTCGTTCTTCCACGAGCCCGCTTCTTTGGACTCCGGAATTGCAAGGACGCCGGAGAGTCTATCATCTGGTTGCTGCCGCTGTCATTGAGCTAGGAGTAAGTGCGAGGTTAATTCATCCAGAGATCACCCCTACTCCTGCCGACGACCATTGCGATAGCACATCTTGTTCCATTATTGTACGAGTACGCTGAACAGTATTACCACGGCAGTCCGTAGTTCGCACTTTACGGAGTCCCTTAAGGTAAGAAATCAGTGTCCCCAAAACTCAGTTGCTATCAGCGTACTATTGCATAGTGGATAATAATATAGCCCACTTACCCAAGAGTAACATGTATGGACTCCATATCTTGCGCATCCCACGTCTCTTCAAACACTCGACCCAGTGCCTTTCTATTAGCAACACTATCCAGCCATTCAATCTAAAGGACATTGAAGAAGTGATAGAATGTCGAAGTTTTGGGCCGCCTCCTATGGCGCCATTCACTCAAGGTGTATGAGGCCCTTCTGAACTGGCTACCCCAGGCGTCTGGATTGAAAGTATAGCCTCCAGATATAGCTATTAGTTCGCAGCGTTCGCCAATAAGAGGTGCATCGATTGCCATGGAATTGCTAGTCAAGACTCCGGCAAGATTTCCGCTACTATCTGTCAGGTCTATTTTCTTGCTTTCGAAAAGGCTTTATTCGGGAGAGGTAACCGAGGCGTGCACCGTGGGTGACTTTCACCGAGTGTAAGCCAAACTCTCTCTGTGTGAAAGTACAATAGACTGTTAGCATGCCCCGGGGTAGTTGCCCCAGGCCTCGGTATATGGGTACGGATTGGAAGAGGAAAATTCAACTTCAAATTGACTGCTGATGGATGTGTATAGAACGTCCGAAGATTGTCGCTTTGTCGACTCCAACCCGGTGGTGGCTCCTGACGTGCAGACCGTGTACGTGAAATATCGTAGAATATATCGCATATCGGTCTGGGCGAGCCGTCCAAATTGACGCTAAAAATTGTTGTAAACGATACGAAGAAGAGGGGCAATTTCGTATAGCGCAACATCCAGGATTGGGAGTATGTTTCAAGCAAATCGTAAGATATACCACCAACCCATCCGGTCCATGACCAGCTCGGATACACAAAACGTCCATTTTGGCATGGTCTCCGGCTGACTCCATCAGTTGGTTGCCACAGGAGTGCGAGGTCAAAGAACATTTCTGGCAGGCCATGATGGAATTCACTACCGAAAGAAGTTTGCAGGACGGCCAAAGTTCCTGTAAAAGCATTCAGGACATCATCTTGATAGGTCAATGATTTTCCAGTGTAGTCCGAGACTAAGTCTCCGAAAAAGTCTATATCTGGCTATGAAGGGAACTTGACCGTGAAACCCACGAAAGAATCATGTCGAGTAACAGTCTGCTCATGATTTGCGGCCCAATCGAGATGCTCCGACGCCTGCATTTCCTCCTCAAACCAATCCGCACGCTGGCAGATCCAGGAGGCCGACCGGCTTGGGCCATTCATAACGAGCAAACGCCTTGAAAATTTGCCTTCCTGGAAATTCCAAGCTCTCCAGCCCCAGTCAGAGATGTCGAGGTCTGTATGCCGTTTTATAAGCCTTATGGGCGTTTTCGGATGGAAAGCTGGAGTCTTGCACGGAGTTCCACGTCCTTGAGCATTCCCTAAGATGCCCGATATACCAGAATTAGCATCTTTCCCTGCAGCAATCACTAGTGTGAATGTTGCACCCGCGTATATAGATGCCATTGCGTTCAGGTGCAGATGCAGTCGCTCATCGTGAATGATACACAAGCTATTAATCCATAAGTACTTCTCTCCCAGCTCTGATACGAGATGTACTGCATCTCGAATTGTCCTTGGAAGCTGAAAGTCGTTGTTTTGGCTGGATAGGCTGCCGTCTCTCACATAGCTCAAAGCAACATATCACGCCCCATCTAGCGCCGGGACAACACATTTCCTCTCGACATCATTGAGGTTTAATATTGGTAGAGAGAGAGAAACTCCTCCGGGGAGTATAGAAGTCGACGAGAGACAGGCTAATCCGTGGCTCTGATCGCAGCACAGAATCCATTTTCGCAATACGTCTAGATCGATATGGTTGGGTCGATACTCTCGGGCAACTGGTTGCTCGGCTTCAAAAGCCTGGGCAGACTTGAAGTCAATTATCGCCTCCACTTGCCGACGAGGATCTAGGAAATTCTGCGCATCGACAACATCATGTTGCGGGGGTTCCTGAGGGTAGCTCTTGTACCAAATGCGCACTCTCGGCTGCACCCGCGTTAAACGCAGTGTAATATTGATGCTCTCTTCACGCGGATTATTCAAGGGACAGGCAATCACAATCGACCGACAACTCTGGCAAGACATTGCTTTACGCCTCAGTGAGGCAACAGTTCCAATCCACAAGTCTAGCTCGTAAGGTCGAGATATTTGAGACCCTCTCTCGACTAAGGGAATTTCAAGGCCGATGTCTCGACAAAGGCTGCAGGGTTACTGATTGATCTCTGGAATTGCAGCAATCCAGAAATTCCCTCCAGCGCCGTTCGCTCCTTTCAATGTAGCCTCAAAGGCTAAACGCGCCCAGCCTGCGGTCGGAAGATCCATAGTCTGTATAGATCAATTGTCTCCTGAAGGTCAGAAGATCATAGATCTTTATGATAGTTTCATTATAGCCGAGTATTTGTTGTTTCTGAACGGTGAAGGATGACAATTTGGTTGACAGCTTCTTAATCCTATCATGCATAATGTTCTGGCTAAGGTGCGGAGTGCTGGATCTGTCTGGAAATCTCGCAGGCTGCCCAAGCTTATAGGTGCGATTCAACTTCACAGAAGCACCAGAAACACCTCGCCCCAAAAAACAGGTCCTTAACAGGGCGCGCTCTAAGCTGATGAAGAAGAGTTGGAAGGGTTGCCGATCCAACCATCTTGCGCAAGGCATCTTCAGAACTCGACGTTTAGCCAACGTGGCAGTCTGCACCCAAGACCTCTTAGGGCGCACGTGGGGGACGAGACAAGCGCCCCCCATTTGGCCTTCTCGACCTACTCCCCAGTGAGTAAACAGCCTCAGACGCTTTTTGGGCGGAAGATCCACGGGGCCATAAGAGTTCGTAATAGAATGAAGCTGCGCTTTGGCGAAAAGGATGGGGGATTCCTTGGCTTCTCTAATATCTAAGTTGTAGACTGGGCGCGTACCGACATCCGGGCGAAGAATCTGCCAGAGATGGTTGCCAGCGGCGGCTGTGCCAGTAGAGACGTGGTAGAGTGAAAAACCGTAACTCAGTCGTTATTACGCTTGCTCTATTTTCAGATGGGGTGCAAAAGTCATTGTTAGCATCAAGCTCACGTTCTGAACACGGGTGTCAGATACACAAGCAAGGATTTTTATTGCATTTCACCATTTTAGGAATAGACTCCAAACAACGTCGTTTCTAGGCCTTATTAAGCCCTATTCTATGCTGTTGTTCCTGTTCTCATTCATTCCCCATCTAATAGTGCTTATCTGCTCATTTGGCCCTATTCAAGGCCCCCATTATGTACTTAGAAAAGCTGATGCTCCAGTATTCAGATAAGCAGACGATTTTTCATTCCCTTTGGTAGTGCAGTGCATCCAACAACACGTATACACTAGTCAGACCATCGAATACGAAAGTCACACCGCAAGCTACCCATGTTGGATTGGGGTGGTGGCTCTTGGGTGGGCGACGGTGGTGGTGGAAGAACAAAATTTGACGATGTTGGTAGAGGCGGTCTAGATACGAGAGATGTCGAGGGAAGTTTGACCCCAATGAGTGTGGGGATGAGGTGCGCTCGCTGTGCTCAAGCCAGCCATCTTTACATTGCCATCGGCGACAGCCGCTACACAACGCCAGGTTCCTCAAAGCGCTTTTGAGGGATGGTTTCTATCCGACGAAGTCAGTCTTTTATACCTGTCAGAAAGCAAAACTCTAATACTTATCAATTGGAAGGTTTCTTCTTGGTTCCATTGCACGGAGATTCTGTACCATCCAAATGAGTGAGCTTGGACAGATTGTATCGGTCGCAAATTCTACTCATGAAGTAGTTGAGTGTCCAAAGCTGGATACTGGAACAAGAACGAGTATAGGGAAACGCGAAGCAGCGGAGCCATTGAGGCTGGTCAAACATGCATTTGGTAAGAAGCTTCGTGAGTAGTAAGTATGGAGTAGAGCAGAGGTACACGGATAGAAGAAAAGACAAAGATCACCAGCAAGGAGCTCCTGAACAGGCATTGTGTTGATAGACAACACTAGGACGTCAAGGTCGAAGTATCCTGGAATGCCCAATGTTTTGTCCGCTATTTCAGTTGGTTGCTCTTGGATTACAGTCAGCATATTCGATATTTGTTTTCATTTTCAACCAATGGAGATGATCATGGTGTCTCAACAATATTTGTATCGGCAGCAGTGCTAAACCTAAGTCGAGATACACGAAGAAATCATCCCGTAACCTCGCTATGGAAGACGAGTGATGATCTTGCTCTAGCAGGGGCAAGCAAGCAGGGAAAAGACCGATGCAAATGCTCGAGGGTACCGCCGACAACTCGGAGTATTCGCAGTACATTGCCCATCCAGCAAACTGGCCGACATTCAAGCAGCCCGGACGTGTGTCATGGGGTGTCGAGAGAGACGGCGGATGTCTTCAAGATGGACGCAAGTGGCTGGCATCCCGCCCTTTGACGATACTATTCCCTGCTGGATCAAAGTCCGCACCAGCTCCCACGATCGATCTGTGCTTATAGGCTCTTTTAGCATGTACTTCAGGTTCCATTTCTCAAGGCTTTTGTTGCATGATCGTAGCGGGAAGCAGTCGAGGTATCCTACAGTAACTTATGAGGGTTCGTCTCTCTCAAGTTCACTCGGCAGGATCCTACCATGAGCAACATCCAAGATGTCATCCAGCTTAATGTGTCTTCTTTTCCCATCTTCAAAGATGACCATCGCTATCCCAGCCTAAGGACAATCTTTGTTAGTGGAGGGATTTCCAGAGTATCTGGTTCCAGCAGATCGCATAGCTCCTGCTTACCTGGTCCTCGTCCAAATATGGATTACGATAATGGCTAAGTATTCCACCAAACAAGGCAGACTCTAGCCAGCGTCCAGATTCCCCTTCTGTCGGATCGTCACCCCAAGTGACAGGTTGGAGTGAGCCTGGCGTAAGCGGTCTTCTTTCGGATTCCCAGAGACTTGTGACAAACACATGCCCACCCACTTCGTGCACGATTGTGGCGACGAAGACGAATATGAATTTCTCATAGCGGTGTTCATGTCTATCACGATGGGCATCGGCCTCCCGCGCTGCAGTGACAAAGTCCATGAATCTCTAGACACAACTCACATGCAAGTGTCAGTACCAGTAGAGCAACACGTTCGGAGGCATGCCCGGGCGCTGGCGCAGCATTAAGCCATGAGCGCACGATTCACAGATCCGTGTAGACAATATTGTTAGCGAAATTGGTTGAGTGACTTACCGGCCCGTTGACTCTGACTGTTTGATCTGAACCACAAAAACGACCAGAATACGGGAGCGGAGCGTGAGAGGCCAGAGCAGTGTGCCTTTCATTCTCGTCGATGACGAAGATAGGGAAGTGGGCTATGATCTCCGCAATGAAACTATCGACCTGGTGCCTCGCCCTACGGAAATGGTGACGGAATGCTCGCGAATCGTTCTGTTCGTCGTCGATACCGAGAGCGAGTTCAGCCATGAGATCTCTACATCTGTCGGTAGACATGATGGTAACAGCAAGATCAATGACCAGGATTGCAAGGTTGGATTCCAACGTATTCCGTTGATGAAACCCCAATAGTGGATCTTCCCCAGGCTCTCGGGAGTAGCTTGTGACGACATAGAATTTCCGGTGGCGTTCATGTTGATGACCGTGGTGAAGGTGACAGTAACTATCGACGCGGAACATTATGTCGGCTTGCAGGTGAGAAAAGGTGGGTTGGGGAAAGACCGGGGGCGAGGGGCACAAAGTCATTTTTCAAGAGCAGAGAGAGTGAGGCAAGTCTCAAGTGACACCTGCTCACGGACCAATCATTTGCCATTTTGAATTTAACGCGCAATTGGCCGTACACACAACAATGCAACATGACCGAGGGCTGCTACATGAGACTGCATGTAAGCCCTACTGCACGCCGGCATCAATTGGACCAGCGTGCTCCCTCGGTCAGTTGATTGACTACGCACGTAATGAAAGAAGGAAGTTGAGCGCTTCGAATACGAATACCAGAATTCAAGATCTTCCGATTCATTGAACCTGCGATATCGATGCCCAGTCGGTAGCAAACTTGATTAACAAATTGACAAACAGAAGCAGTCTAGCACACAAATGAGTATGTCTCCTTGAGGCTGAAGTTATATGCCAAAGCGAAGAGGATTGGTTACACCGTATCTCTCCAGGAGACATGGCACCACCCTCACAAGCCTGTTAGATTCACTCAAGCGGAGGACTTTGTATTATCGGCGCAAGAAAAGCTCCCATTACTGCTCGACGCATCGGGATGAATAGCGGTTCCAGAGGCATACAGACTGAGCCCGCACTACGTACAGATTAGCGCGTCAATGCCCAAACTTCACAATAGCCAGCTCTTCGCAATCCAAGAAGTAGAGGTTTTGAAGGTCAAGCTCACAATAGCACATCCAATCAGGAATATCATGAAATTCAAGAATGTCAAGAGCGTTTTCTTCGGACTCGAGAAATACTGTGCCCGGTTCATATACAGCCAAAACACAACGCTCAGCCCATACGTAAACCAGCTCGCGAACAACGCACTGATCAACCCCAGCAGATCATTGAACACCGGTATCGCCTCCGCTATAATCCACGCAATGACCCACAGCACCAGTCCAATAATCACCCAGAGGCCGAAACTTCCCCAAGAGCGCTCGGACTTGCGATCTGTGCCCCGGAAGAGGCGGACGTAGACATATTTCGTAGCGACATACCCATTGATCACACCTGCGATGACTATTTTGGGGATCGCAATGCCGTAGGCAATCTTTTTGAGGAGAGAGGAGGTCGAGCCTAAGGCGGGTGAGGCGACAGAGGTACCGGCGTAGCGATGTATCACAATTGCCACGATAAGGTACATGGATGTGTCGACGCCTTGTAGGAAGAAGAGGGCTTTGGGTAGGTGGTTGGGTCGCGCAGTTCGGAGATGAAGGAGAAGAAGGCAACATGGCCCGTAGGAGAAGTAAGCATTTGGTTGGCGAAGTTGGAGGGGCTGGAATCTAACCAGCGTAGGCAAAGATGATGTTTGTGACGGCCAAGAACCCTTTGGATGAACGCTCCTGCACGATTATAACCACATTCCCATCGTCGGGCTTCTCCACCCCCACCCCATCCATCGTGATCACTACCGCCGCGACGATGGATATAAAGCTAACGATAGCGATGTGACTGACTCTGTGGAGAGTTCTTGGCAGACAGCATATTAAGCTCACAATAAGTCCAGTTATCCCGAACACGATTGTACACGTCCCGTGACTCGATAGGGTATTCAACATGATCGAGAATGTGAGGATGTGGCTGCCCATGACAAAGACTAAGAACAAATTCTGTGCCGCGCCAAAGATCTCGCAGCCCACGGGGCCTGCCATTACTTCTCCGGCATCTGCCATGTTGTGTACGTGTGGATAGGGCAATTTGAATTGGCCGATCACGAAGCCGGTATAGGTGGCAAGGCAGCCGAGACCGTCGACGAGGATAACGCCCCTGGTGGAGGGTCAGATGCGTTTCTTGGGTGATGAAGAGGGGATCGTACTGCACAATGCCTATGACGGCGAAGACGGATGGGAGGGAGAGGATTCCAGGGCTTATGGTCTCGGCAATCATGACTGTTCATTTTTCAGTATCTTTTCTCAGTGGGTTCGGTGGATGGGGGAGAGGGCGCACTCATGCCTGCTTGCCTGTACAATGAATAAGCGAGCAGGTCTGCGCACATTGAGGTAGATAGGTAAACACCACCACTCCATTTTCCTGTACTTGACCTCTGAATTGGTCTCGTCTCCAAATGGGTCGTCCTTCCTTTTGTAGCCGACACTCCTCACGGGTCCTTGTTCAGTATCATTGCCAATTTTTCGTCGTAGCCAGGGTGGAATTCATGCCCATCTATCCCGCTGTCGCCACCGTAGCGAGTTCTGTAGCCATTTGCTGCCATTGTGTATTGCTTAGAAGATCAGTCTGGGCTTCGAAGCTGTCTCCCGATGTCGTAACGAGCCCCAGCAGGATCTTGAGCTGTCAGACAGTGGTGTTGAGTGGCTGTGTCCAGGTAGGGAGGCCTGTCTAGCAGGCTGACAACAGAGAGGGGTGAGATGAGAGAGAGACACATGGTAAGCCGAAGGAAACGTATGATGATGTCGATCGCTATATGCACTTTTGATTGAATGCCATCAGCTATGTGGGTCCAGTCACCTGCTTCTATTAATAATGAGATCGAATTCTTGATCTGTCCGTGCCATATGAATTGGGTCAACGAGGCCCACCTTGAGCTCTACTGGGATGTCGTCACAAGGATCTTTACAGATCTGGAGTGAAGGGAATGATTGCGTTGACAACATCATCGGCACTCAAGGCTTGTAGGCCTTTTCAGGAGGCTACTGAATTTGTTGGTTGTATGCGTAGATTCAGTAACATGGGCTTTTGTAAGATTGGCATGCGTTGGCACTATGAGTGTGGGGTGCAGTAGCGTCGAACTTCGCCAAAGACGAGGAATCTTGCCATAGCTGGAAACGGAGCGTTGACATGCAGACAGTAGACCTGTAATATCGACTATCAAAGCTGTTCGAGGCATATTATACTGCACTCAACATAGATCACATAAAATGCCACTCAAAACCTCGCTTCAACTTTCTTCTCCGTCTCCCCCAATGCCCACGCACTCCTCGCCTTCCGGCTCCTCACCTTATCAACCTGCTCTTTGGTAAAGCCCCTCGCTTCAACTGCAGGATTATACCCTAACCAACCCTTCCCCTTCATGGTCTCGTTCTCAACTTTCTCGTTCCGACCCCCATCCGCCCTCTTATAAACGGTCACGACCGCAGCGCCACCTAGACCGAGGTTATGCGACACAGCCACCTTCGCATCTTCGACAAGCCGGTTGTTCGCCCATCCTCGTAGCTGCCAGACGAGTTCCGCGCACTGTGCGAGCCCCGTCGCACCAAGCGGATGGCCTTTCGAAATCAAGCCACCGGATGGGTTGACGACGCATTTCCCACCGTAGGTTATATCCCCCTTGCGGACCATCTCGTGCGCCTTCCCCGGCTCGCACAGGCCTATGGCGTCAAGCGTGATGAGTTCGTTGGCTGAGAAACAGTCGTGAAGTTCCACGACTTGCACGTCCGAAGGCTGGATCCCCGCTTCTGCGTATGCCGTTCGTGCGGCGGCCTGGCTCATTCGAAAGCCCATTAGATTGATAGCACTGTGGTCAAAGAGGCTTGGGGCGTCGGTGGCGAGATGTTGACCCGTGATTTGTACTGCGTTGGGGATGAGGTTTGGATGTGTCGAGAGGAATGTTTGCGAGACGACTATCGTGGCCGCGCCACCGTCGGATGTGGGGCAGCATTGGAGTTTGGTGAGAGGGTGGTGCATTGTTGGGGATGAGAGGATTTGTTCGAGGCTATAAACATCGCGGAATTGAGAGTAGGGGTTTTTGGCGGAGTGAAGATGGTTGATTCGAGCTATCTCTGCAAAGTCCTCGACCCTGGCACCATATCTATTTGACAAAATGGTGGGGTTAGAATGATACTTGTGAGGTAGGTTTCAAGACATAGGGCCAGCGAGCAGATGAACGTACTTTTCCATATACTCCCTTCCTGCATTTCCAAACATCTGTGCCGTTGCAGGTCCATCACTAATTCCCCTCGTTGCCTTCATCATCTCGCTTGTTGTACTCGTCGGATTGACCCTGTCCTGGAAAAAACTCTGTAGACTGCCAGCAGACATCTTTTCAAACCCGACCACCATCACACAGTCGGCCGCGCCGTAGCTGACCAAATTCCTCGCCATGTGAAGCCCTGTGGAGCCGGTGGCGCAGTTATTGTTGACATTATAGATAGGGAGTTGGGTCATTCCGAACTGGTAGAAGACGCGTTGGCCGCATGTGGAGTCCCCATAGCAGTAGCACGCTACGCCGTGCTCAACTTCATCATAATTGATTTGGGCATCAAGCAAGGCCTTGATGCCAGCTTCGAAGCCGAGTTCAGTGTAGTCGACTGGCTTGCTGATGTTAGAGTGCTTCAGGATCTTTGCAGAAACGCTGGGTTGGCGTGCCTTTGCCGCGAGGCTTGATGAATTTTGTGAGGCCTACACCTACGATGTAGGCTGGCGACACTCTCTCCCTGACCATCTTTTGGATTCAGTGAATGTGATAAGGTGTGTTATCGACAATGGATGGTAACAGTTTCAAAGCGAAGGATGGTGGTCGGAGCCAACGCTCAGAAATGCGGGGTTCCGAGGCCCTTTTTAGCGCTAAACTAGATTTGTCGAATTGATCCAGAGAACCTTTTCAAGCTAACCTTTTCGAGCTACCTTATGGTGTGGCCTTTTGGAGTTGTGTTGAGTTATATATAATTGAATAAGTGATCTAGGCGTGCGCATTTTTAGTCATTATTCTCAACAAGTTGAAGAACCACTGGGAGTGCAAAATATGCATTAGAGAGTGAAAGCACCCATCGTGTTAATGCAATACTTCAAGCAAAGGAGGAATGTTGATTGACTGCCAGGGATGCATGGAAATGCCAATACAAATCCGACTATCCGCTTCTCCCACTCGTTGCTTTGACCACTGTTCTCAGATGCAATGAGAATTACGTCGCCGCCTGGTCATGACTCCCACTTGCTGAGAGGTTCCCACTATCTTTTCCAGCAGCGCTCACATCTTCGCCCAGCTCTTTGCCGCCCACGAGTACCTTTTGACAATCTTGCAGTACGAAAAACATCCTCGCCCAGTGCACGTTGCTGGTATTTCGCCACTAGATGATCTCGAGTCAGTACCACTCTTCTGGGGCGGAGATGCCAGTGTTCGACCAAATACAGGGCGCATCACAGGGAGACACTACTTGAGACAGACTCGTGGTGATCGCAACTTGAGGAGCACTGGCTGCGAAACATAACTTACACCATGATTCGTTGCCCGCTGCACGGCCACATCTCCTCTTTTCATGATTTTCGTAACCCCATCATCCAAGATCATTTCTACCTCCCCCTCGAGTACCAAGCCATAGTCCAAGCTCTGTGTTCGGTGCACTAGTGGCTTGCTGTCGGGTGCAAAGTCCACCATGCGGCAGACCGTGCCATTAGCATTGACCAGTCCAAGCTTCTTGCTCGAGATGACTTCTTCGTGGGTCTTGATGTCTTTGTTATCATTCAACGAGACTGGGAATCCAGATGTGGTATAGATGACATTGAAAGCCAATGAATCGCCGAGTAGCGGAGTCCAATGGCCGGGATTGCTTGATTCAACTATGGCTCTACCTTGGTCATTGTGGCCGGTGATGTAATGGGTCACGCCAGGAAGATTAGTTGAGAGTTGGGTCTCATTTTGGGGTCGAGATTTTGCCATAACGTGTCTGATGTCGAGTGTGGAGAATCTGTGAGCTTCAATACCAAGAGGTGGTCCGGGATGCCACACGTCTTCGGGTATTATTCAACGGCTTTGCGTCAGAGTGAGTAACACGCATCATCCTGCAGCTCGCTTACCTAAATAATAGCAGGATGGGCAGCCACCTTATTCGCGCTGGTATCGCGCATATGCTGAGTCCCCTCAATGGTTCCCCTCTTATGGTTTGACCAGTCAGCTCAGTCCGCTCCGTGGCGATTTGGATTGGACACTCCAAGCTCTTTAAATCAATAGAAAGAAGTCTAGAAACACATACTACTCACGAGGAAGCTCCACACTAGATCAACGCTGTTATTTCTATTGCCGCTCGAATGGCCTTGTGCGAGGGTGTCGCCATACGGGCACTAATCTGGCTTTCTAATGACCCGCTTGGTTGACCATCATCTTTCCCCTCTCTTCCCCTTCCTCTCTTTTCATAACCTCAACTTCGCTTGCCAGCTCTGAGTTCTCAGCGGCTCCGAGCCTCCCGAGGAGAAATACCCTGTACATGTATCCATCGAATGAGCGGCCTTAGTACTCATGAGCACAGTATGCTGAGACCTGCAGAAGCGTCAGGTCCGAAACTTTTCACTCCCGTGTCTCATGGCCTCGTCGATCCTCATGGAAGAATAGAGACCACACGGGAGAGACCCTATCTTCCGCGGCTTTGTGGGGTAATGATCTTGTGCTTAGGACCCCAGGGCTTGGTAGTCATGAAGCTAGAAACAGTAAACGCGCAGAGGATCTATTGGAGAAGAAGAGATCTGATTTTTGATTTTATTGCAGTGTCCCAAGCCTCAAGTCTGTTCTTGGCGCAATGCAGGGAGCTCTTGGTTGGACCCTGGTCTTATTCACGTTCTTCAAAACATCTTCTTTTTCCCTTTTCTCCTTTCCGTAACGAGGTCCCCAGCCCCCACGCTCACTATGGCTTCGATGGAGGAAGTACTGGAAGGGCCGGCATTGATGCCTCCACCTGGTGTCAAGCCTAATTTCATTGACCCACCAAATCAGATAGCTACAAACCTTGCGGTCCAATCTGTTTGCTTAATCACGGCTACGACGTGTGTCTTTATAAGAATGTATACAAAACTCATCATCATGCGAACTCACGGTTGGGAAGACTGTGAGCGGGGTTCTCTTGCCTGTTCATTCGATACAAGCTAATATTGTGCAGATACGTGTTTCGTTGCATGGGCAAGGAAATGTCCTCAATAGTGAATGAGCCTTGGCTGACAAGTCGAAGCTTGGCTTGATCGCTTACGTGACATTAATGCTTGTTCCCGTTTTCAAAGTTCATGCAGGTGTTCATCAATGGGACATACGGCTTATAGATGCTGCCGAGTGGGCAAAAGTAGGGACAACTTCCAAACCCATGCGAGCGTCTCCCACAGAACTAAGCCTCCTATCTAGATTGCCAATGGCATTGAGATTGCCTATATTCCAGTCATATTCATCACCAAGTTGTCTATCTTGCTACTTTACCTGAGAATTTTTGTCCCCGGTAGCAAGACCACCACTTATTGGGTCATCCAAGCTGTCATACTCTTCAACCTCCTATTCTACTTGGCGAACATTCCCGTTGAGATCTGGTCTTGCGTACCAAGAGAAAAGATTTGGAACCCTGCGGTGCCAGGTCATTGTATCAACAATGAAAATGTTTTCGTTGCTGGAGGCACTATCAACATGGTGTCTGATTTCACGATCCTTCTACTACCCATTATCTCTATTTCGCATCTGCAAATGCGTCTGACGAGGAAGATTGGTGTCTCTGCAGTCTTTGCAACCGGCTTCTTGTACGTTCCACTGAGTATCGTCACCAAACGAGCACGATCACTGACTTTATCAGTGGATGCATTGCAAGTATTATGCACCTTGTGACCAGTGTTCAGGCTGCCAAAAGCCCAGACACAACATACTATTCTTTTCCTTTGGCTTTATGGACGTGAGTCACCAGCCCATGCTGAATTTTTCGATGCTAATTGTGGGGCAGACTCGCCGAGATAAGCTCTGGCATCATATGCGGCTGTTTGATCTGCATGCCAAACTTCTTCCGACACTTCGCTCCAAAGATAAGCAGCAGACTTTCTCTCGGCAAGTCGAGCCATAGCAAGAGCAAGAGCAGCGGGTCACACAAATTTTCGTTCAAACCAGTCCGAGCCCAACCTGAAGAATGGGATGAGTACAATGAGGCTCTAAGAAGCAATAAGGATAGTTACCTGGAATTGGGCGAGAGGAATTCTTTCTCGACTCCGGCACCGGCTGTGATTCATCACGAAGTAAATGTGCCATTTGAAGGTGTGCCGCCCTGGAGGGGCAATCAGAAGAGCGCAGCGCCAGTCTCAGTTTTACCGAGCAATGTGATGAAGGTGGCAGACGAGCATGCTCCCTGAGCTGAGAGTCCACACCTTCTGGGCAAAAGGCGGCGATGAGCTCGAGGGTGAAGGATGACTCAGTGTCTGTTCATGATTCCAGGAGCCGACCTTTCATCGCGAGAGGTGTCTAATGCTATACGATTGCAACTGTCAGGCGCACCAGTAACGATATTTATTGCGTTCCACCGTTTTGGGAATTGGCTGCGAGCATCGTCGTTTCTGGGCCTTATTAGGTCCTGGTTCATCCTCTTTTCCTCTTTTCATGCATGTCGCACCTAATAGTGCTTATCTACTCATTTGACCCTACTCAGGGCCCTCATCCTGTGATTAGGGAGCTGATGCTCCAGTATTCAGACAATCAGACGATTTTTCATTCCCCATGGTGGTGCAGAGCATCCAACAATAGTGTATGAATCCTTACATGCCAGTCAATTGCCTGTTGCCGTCAGTGTTGAGTGGCACGACTCACTTTGTAGGCAATAGTAGAACCCGTTTGATATCATATGTGGAGAAGGGTGAAGGAAGGTTTGCTAGGGCTAGGGTTAGACCCATGCTTCTTGAACTGTGGGCTTGCCCCAATCTTATCTTAGCGGCTATCCACTTTACGCGCTACTCGTAACAAAGCGCGTCGATCCAAACATCACTCTCTTCGCTTCTCTCCTCCTCCTCCATCTCTCCCACTCGGACCGCAGTCTAATCTACACCTCTTCGCGTCCTCATTATCAATTCATTCTGTGAGGCCAGGAACAAGCCAGAGATACTCGCTGGTCTTTATCTACAAGCACCCGTCGCTACCTCCGCCACCACCACCCTTGGTACTAATCATCCCACTCACACCACTCAATTGGGGGAGAGCGACCAAGATGTTCGTCTACAAGCGTGGTGAGTGTCATAACTGTCCTGTCTACGCCTTTGTATTGCCGTTACAGTACCTTCCTTCTGCTCGATACGCCCGGTAATCCGTTGTTTTGATCTAGCAGAATCTCGGCGTCCCCAGCTACCTCCAGGTCCTTAATGGCTGACCATGAGAATCGCATAGATAATCGCAAAGAGCGAGTTCAGTTTGACAAGATCACAGCACGCGTCTCGCGTCTCTGCTATGGCCTCGATACGGAGCACGTCGATGCGGCTGCCATTACGCAAAAGGTGATCTCTGGCGTTTATCAGGGTGTTACAACAGTGGAGCTGGACAATCTGGTAAATTGTGGTCCTGCACGTGGCAAGAACCGAGAATAACATCATGAACAGGCCGCAGAGACTGCAGCTTACATGACCGTCACCCACCCGGACTACGCGATTCTTGCTGCTCGAATTGCCGTTTCGAACCTCCACAAGCAAACAAAGAAGCAATTCTCCTCCGTCATTGATGATCTCTACCATTACATCAACCCCAAGAACAAGCAGCCGGCTCCCATGATCTCACAAAAGACGTATGAGACTGTAATGAAACATTCCGAGGAGCTGAACTCAGCTATCGTCTATGACCGCGACTTCAATTATCAATATTTCGGATTCAAGACCCTCGAGAGATCATATCTCTTACGCATTGATGGCCAGGTTGCTGAGCGACCACAGCACATGATAATGCGCGTTGCTGTTGGCATTCACGATGAAGACATTGAGGCTGCAATGGAGACCTACAACTATATGTCCCAGAAATACTTCACACACGCCTCTCCTACCCTCTTCAACGCTGGCACACCCCAACCTCAGATGTCCTCATGCTTTTTGATTGACATGAAGGAAGATAGCATTGATGGCATCTACGATACATTAAAGACTTGTGCGTTGATTTCCAAGACTGCAGGGGGGATTGGGCTGAACGTTCACCGCATTCGTGCAACAGGATCCTACATTGGCGGTACCAACGGGTCCTCTAACGGTATCGTCCCTATGCTGCGCGTGTTCAACAACACTGCTAGGTACGTTGATCAAGGAGGCAACAAGCGCCCCGGGGCTTTTGCCATCTATCTGGAACCTTGGCACGCCGATGTGTTTGAGTTTCTTGATCTCCGAAAGAATCACGGAAAGGAAGAAGTTCGGGCTCGTGACTTATTCTTAGCTCTATGGATCCCGGATCTGTTCATGAAGCGCGTGAAGGCGAATGGAGATTGGACCTTGATGTGCCCCAACGAAGCACCTGGCCTTGCAGACATCTATGGGGACGAGTTTGAAGCACTTTACGAGAAGTAGGCGCGTCCACTCCTTTCAACAACACCGAGTTGACTTCCAGACAGATATGAGAAGGAAGGTCGTGGTCGTAAGACTGTGAAAGCACAGAAGTTGTGGTACTCAATTTTGGAGGCTCAGACAGAGACCGGAAATCCTTACATGCTCTACAAAGATGCCGCCAACCGCAAAAGCAACCAGAAAAACCTTGGTACCATCCGCAGCTCCAACCTTTGCACCGAGATTATCGAATTCACTGCACCAGACGAAGTCGCGGTATGTAATCTAGCATCGCTGGCTCTCCCAACATTTGTCGACGCTTCACGAGGAGAGTACGATTTTGGTAAACTACACGAAGTCACCCAAGTCGTTACTCGTAACCTCAACAAAGTCATCGAGGTCAATTACTACCCAGTCGAGGAGGCCAAGCGGAGCAATTTCAGACACCGTCCCGTTGGACTTGGAGTGCAAGGTCTCGCTGACGCTTTCCTCGCCCTTCGGATACCTTTCGATTCCCCAGAGGCAAAATATTTGAACAAGCAGATTTTTGAAACCATCTACCATGCAGCATTGACTACGTCTTGCGAACTGGCCAAAGAACTTGGTCCCTACACTACTTACCAGGGCTCACCAATGTCCCAGGGTATCCTTCAACAGGACATGTGGGATGTCACTCCCACTACACTTTGGGATTGGGAGCCTCTTCGAGCCAACATTGCCAAATACGGTGTTCGAAACAGTCTACTCGTTGCCCCTATGCCGACTGCTAGCACGTCGCAAATTCTTGGGAACAATGAGTGCTTCGAGCCCTACACCTCAAACATCTACTCACGCCGTGTCTTGGCCGGCGAATTCCAAGTGGTCAATCCATGGCTTTTGAAAGACCTTGTCGATATGGGCTTGTGGTCTGACAATATGAAGAATCGGATCATCGCAGACGGTGGTTCTATTCAAAACGTCCCCAACATCCCAGCCGACATCAAGGCCCTGTACAAGACTGTCTGGGAAATATCCCAACGAAGCATTGTCCAAATGGCAGCCGATCGAGGCGCTTTCATTGATCAGTCTCAATCTCTGAACATCCACCTCAAAGACCCTACCATGGGCAAAATCACTAGCATGCACTTCGCCGGCTGGGAGATGGGTCTCAAAACAGGAATGTACTACCTTCGCACCATGGCTGCATCAGCACCGATCCAATTCACAGTCGACCAAGAGCAACTGAAAGTCGTAGACACCAACGTCGCTCGCAGCGGGGCTGCCAAGAAACGCTCGACCCCTTCCGGTGGCTACCAATCGAATGCACACTCCTCAGTGCCACGTCCAATGTATGTCTCGAAGCCACCAGTTGCCGTCTCGCCCATCGCGCCAAATGGCATGCCAACACCCAGTGCCACTCCTCCACCGACTACTGTCTCACCACCTTCAAAGAAAGATTCTGCTGTGCTTCCCACCTTCAAGGCTGATGCCGACGAGGGGGACTCGCCCAAGACTCTTGCTACTGATCCTATCGGAACACTGGATAAAGAAGACTTGGCGGATCCACTGGCCAGTGTTGCCAAGAAGCAAGAGGAGGATGCTGAGGATGGGGTGGCAAGGGAAAGCGATATCTATGCCGAGAAGGTGTTGCATTGTAAGTTTCTCGTTTTGATCACCCGAGATATTTCGACTAAAGTCCCGACAGGCAGCATTGAAAACAAGGACGCTTGCGTCATGTGCAGTGGATAAGAGTCCCATCCAACGACTTTTCTTATGGTTCCACATGCATGTGCTCAGTACACTAGAAAATTGCATTTCAAAATTCGTCAGGGTTGGACAACGGCATTGCTTTGAGTTAACGTCTGCTTACGTGTATCATACCTTTCTTCCCCCTGTGCTGTCACCATCAATGAAGCATTTTTACGGGTACCTGTGACGTCACTGGGTGGTAGTGGGTGTCTAGATCTTTGGCAAGTCTCCCAATACAGTACCACGAGACTATGTCTATTTGACAGAATGCCCGCGCTTCGTTTAGACAGATATATATCAGCTTACGCGATTGGAGACAAGCCTTGTTGAGATCCCGTGCCATTATGTCGACGCGCAATGCGCACGTTATGTCCTGTGTATATGACTGCTATTTCTGTACTCTGTACGGCAGCTTGTCCGACTCCCTCTCAATCCCTTACGAAATAAGGCGGCCACAGTGACCGCCGAGACTAAGGAGCAGGCAGAGCATCGACACGAGCTGGGCCACTGATATCGTGGCCAGCACGAGGGCGCGGACTCGATGCCCATTGACGTGAAGGAGATAGTAAGACTCAGTGAGCCCCACGCTGCCTTCTGCCCTTGAGTTCTCTCCATTGCCATCTCCAAACGCATATGCGTCCCCTCATATAAGCAAGACCACACGCACTCCCCATCTCTGAATTTCGGCATACACCCAACACACCCTCTAGCCACTTGCATCAGACCGATCGCCTCACTCCGCCACTCTCTTGAATTCCAAACAGGTCCTAGACATCAACATCGGCAGTGCCTTGTGGGTGAGGGATTAGATGATTTTGGGTATGGACTGCAAGGGATGAGTTTGGCTGCGTTGGCGAGGCATGCGGGAGGGGGTAGAGGAAACTAGTGGGGAGGTGGGGAACGATCTGTTTGGGGTATCATGTTCAAGCGTGATTTGTTACATTGGGTTTTGCGGGTGCTGATTGAAGGGCCTTCATGGAGTTGTACCAGACCCCAAGGCCAGAAGCCGGCGAACACACTTTAGCATCGAAGCGGTAGGCTTTCAGTTGATATTGAAGAGCCACGAGCGTCATACTTGCGGCTGGTAGTCTTCTCATGCACAGTATGACACCGAGCGATGATTGTTCGACGATTCTTCAAGATGTCCCGACTATCCTTTTGACAGGTTAGCAGGCAATCGCAGTCGTCTTCTCCAATGGCCAGACCCCGATAAGAGCCTCCTTGCTCAAGCACTCCGCCAAATTAGGCGCATGTAGAAGCGTGCAGTTGATTGAGGTGCAACCCCTTCCATGGATTGGGAGATCCTAGAGTTACTGTTATGCCATAATTCACGGTCACCCACCGTTTTTCCGTCGAGTGCTCGGAAGGGAATTTCAAAAATTCCAAATATTATTTTATTATTTTATTATTTTATTATTTTATTATTTTATTATTTTATTATTTTATTATTTTATTATTTTATTATTTTATTATTTTATTATTTTATTATTTTATTATTTTATTATTTTTATCGTTATTAATATTTATTCCTTTTATATATAATAAGAATTTAAATAATTTAAAAAAATAATTACAAATTAAAAATTAAAAATCTTATTAATTTTATTGATTTTTTTGTTAATCTTTTTTTTTACGCTTTTTGAATAAATTCAATTAGAATACTTTGGTAAAATTGAAATTTAAAGTTTTCAACTCTAAATTTCAAATTCAAAAATTCTCAAAAAGTACGTAATTTGAAAATCAAAAAATTTTTACTAAATAATACTAATTTTATAATTCTATAAAAATTTATATTTTTAAACTTTTTGAATTATTATATAATATATAAAAATTAATCAATTATAAAAATAAAAATAAAAATAATAAAATAATAGAATAGTAATTCTTAGAATTTCTGAAAATTCCACTCGACGGGAAAACGGTGGGTGACAGTGAATGATGGCATAACAGTACCCGGCGCTCCACCCACACTCTTCGAGGAATCATTTTCTTTCTTTACTACATAAGTAGGGAAAAAGAAATTTACGGCACCTATGCATTTGGTGAACGCTGGCTGCAGTATGAGGGATTGAAATCCACTTGCCAAGCTCTCAATCTTCATTAAGACAAGTACCCTTTACGATGTTCACAATCTCCCGGAAGCTCCTCTCCCTTTGGCTTCGAGAGACTGACAATGTCACAGAGCTACCGAGTTGGTTCCAAGCTTTACCCCATGAGATTGCCATTGCAATCTTTGAATAGGTTTGGTATCTCACGAGTTAATAGACCATGGTTGCTAATGTTTAGTAGTTATGCCACGCGTCGCCCAAGACTTTGATTAGTGTTGCTTTTACTTGCAGCGGGTTCTATCATCTTTCAAACGCACTCATCTATCGCAACTTGTCTTTTCATTTCATACGATCTCGGCGCAACATTAATCGTACTTTGATCGAGAGATTGACTAAAAATGCAAGACTGGCTCGCGATGTTCACAAGGTTAGCGTACTTTGGGCGCCGAACGCTACGTCTGGTCACGGTCAAGATGGGAAGAGGGAACTCGAGCTTCTTGATGGGTTGCTACCAAAGCTAGAGAGGCTGAAGGCTTTCATGTACATGTTTCGACAATAGTACATTGCAAGAACTGTCCATTACTTAGAAGACTTTCAGATGGGATGCCCAATACCCTATCCTGCCTTGGCTCCTGGACGCTCTGCATACCCATCGCCCTACATGCAGGCTATACACTCGCTACCCCCCCATGAGGGAGCTGTTGAGGAGTCAGATCCGGCAACTTCCATGGCAAAGAGACCCGCCACTTACTGATATACAAAAATCTCAATGCCTTTCTTCTTTAGACATCCATCTTCACGACACGACAGTAATTTCACGCTCGGGTCTAGAGCCTATCTTCCTCAAGACAGCGCGCTTATGCCGGAATCTTAGGGATCTGTCAATGAAAATTTCCACATTGTCGGGACCTGTGCCGCATCATATCATTAACACTGATGGGGGAAGGCGGCTAAATCTTAGATCTTTGGCAATCATATACTATGTAAGGAAACTGTTTGACCAACGTTTTACTCAACTCCCTCAAACGCTTCGAAAGGCTTACCGCTTGCATTTCGTTGGGGGTTGCTTACAGATTGGAGCGCACTGGAAAGACTATCACTGACAGGGCTTTCTTTTTTACTAGAAATGGGTACTCAGCTGGATGGCTTGAAAGATCTTTCCCTGGACATTTTGATCCCGGTCATCCGATCCGAGAAGATGCAATTACGCGAATTTTTCTCAAGACTTCAAACCTCGAGGTGTTGGGTGTGGCTGGTCTCGTGAGTTTGAAGCCATAAAGGGGCAACGATTTGTATTCTCATCTTGGGAAAACGCTCAACTCGCTGCGATTGCATCAACACCAATCAGTAGAGGATGTTTCAGGTTTAGAAAATGATATTGTGTCTTCCAGATTCGTTCTCTGGCCTCGCGATATTGATCTGCTGGCGAAAGCGTGCCCAAGACTGCGTAGCCTAGGCATTGACCTCGTGACTCGAAATAGGCGGAACGACGGATCTGTGGAAGGCTATGTGACTTGGGTAGGTCATGCTATCTTCATTTTCTGCTCGTCGGCTGATCGTTTTTGAAAAGCCCTACGATGTACTTGCACATCTCGCACAACGATTTTGGTTCCTCGAGCGTTTAGAGCTCGCTCTTGATATTGATGTATGCCCAATGAATAAGGGGGTGGGAAATGGGAGATTGGCGGTAGTCAAGGGTATATGGGAGTACTTGCGATGCAAAATTCGAGACTTCAGAGCGCAACAAGGCCACGATATCACCGAGCCCCGGTTGCTCTCGCTCGATGTCACAGTGGGAGATTTTACACCATACCCAGGGCGCGACAATCAATGGGATGCAGACGAACAACAGAGGATTTGGGCAAATCCGTCCGAGCGGGACGACGAGGCTAGGAGAGATGTTGCACGTAGATGAAGGTCGCTATGCTAAAAAAGCCCCATTAGCCGTTGAATGACAACGAACACAGTGTGCGATTAGATGCTCATAAACACGCGACAGCTCTAGATCCAAATTTTCTCACCAATTACGGAGAAAGCAGCACAAAAACTATTGGCACCTGTTCGAAGCTGCATCGCCCCCTTCGCGGCCTGGGTGGTCATGATGGCATCGTTGACGAGCATGCCGGTCCGCACATATATTTAGTCCTTGCAAGTTCAAAGGTCCAAATGAGCAACCACTCTCACGGCGCATTACGGATACCTCGTCTCAAGCATCTGGTATAATTGGCAAGACCGTCTAATTGATTTCAGCCTCTCGAAACCATCCAAGACAGATGAATAAACCACATACCAAGACCCGTCGTTCCCCACCTAGCACCATGTATCTGCACGCGGCTTTCGCTCAGACCCTCCTCTCCTTTCTTGCCCTCACCAACTCCACCCCTCTACCCCTTAACTTCAACCGCGAAACAACCGAGTCCTCCACGCCAAAGCGTGAGAACTCTATCGCTCCTCGCGATGCTAAACACTACACGCAAGGAGACAAACTACCGCTTACAGCACCACCCCAACCCATGTAACAGATCAAGCCCATCGTAGCAGGTTATAGTGCGGACAACACGAATCGCAGCCCTGACGACGTGCAGAACGCGGAACAGGCCGATTTGATGAATTGGTACCGCAAAGCTGACAGCGGGACGGGGACAGGGGATTCCGGTTGGTGGGGCGCAGGGCCGAGCGCTGGATTCTGGCCTGGTGGCCCAGCTTGAGCCGGAACCTTATGGTGGTCGAGCGTTTGCCCATAGAAGATATCCCGAGGTAATGCCGCCCCCGGCCCAATACCGCCTTTTCTTATATTTCTTATTTTTTCTAGATTATAGCCAGTATTACTAACGAAGCTCGTATAGAGCTCGCATTAACCGATTTATATTATTAAAAAAAGCTTAACTTCTTAAAGATTATTAAAAAATATAATTTAATTTAATTAATATTATATAAGCGATTTTAAAGTAAAATATTCTTTAAAGTTATTATTATATTAAAATTTTATTAAAATTTTATTTATATTTAAAAAAAAGTCTTAATTAGCTAAATTAATTATTTTATTAATTATAGAATATTTTTAATTAATTAAATAATCCGGAACTTTATAAAGGAAATAATCGGGTAATTTATAAATAAAAATTAAATTAAGGATTTTATTAAATAATATAAAAGAAAGTTTATAAACTTATATTTTTATAATATTAATAAAGAGAAATTAAATATAAAATATATCTTAATATTTAAATAATTTTATAATTTAATAATAAATAATTTTATATTTATTTGTTAATTAAGTTATTATTAATTAATTTTTTATTTAACTAATTAATAATATCGAAAAATATAATATTATTATAAAAAATATTTATAATTAAAACGAAAAAGGTTTTCTAATTAGCTAGGCTAATATTATAAAATATATTATATTTATTAAAGCTTTTAATATTAGCTGAATAACATATATAAGCTAAAATAAAAATAGAGAATTTATTAGTTTATTTACTTATATTAATATTATTAGAATTATTTTATCTTTAACGCTTATTTATAAAAATAACTTTAATATTTTATAAAATATTTAAATTAAAAATTAGGCCTTTTTAATTATTATATATTTTATAATCTCTTCGAATAGGTAAAGTTATAATATTTTTAATTAATAATAGCTAAAAACGATTTTTCAATATTATATAAGCTAAGAGAAAATATATCGTTTATTAATTATCGATAGTTATTTTAATTATATTAATATAAAGTTTATCTTCTTATATAATAACTTATATATTTTATTATTAATTTTATTTTTATATTTAATTTATTATTTATAATTTTTAAATATTTTATTATTTATTTTATTAATAAGGTTTTATATAAATAATTTAAATAATTTAATATTTTAAAATTTAAAAATAATTTTAATAAATAAAAAGGCCTTTTAAAATATCTTTTAATTTATATAATAAAAAGCTTTTTTAAAAAATAATATTTTTTCTAATTTTAAAAAAACTAGAATTTGGCTTTTTAATCTTATAATAATTTTTTTATAAATTATAAAACCTTTACCCGAGAAAGTCTCTAATAATATTAAAAATATTTAAATATTTATAATTTATAAAATAAATTGTTATATATAATAATAATATTATAAAGTTTTAAGCTTATTATTATTTATTAAAGTATTTAAAATAAACGAATAGCTTATATTTTAATATTTTATAAATAATTATATTATTAAAAGTTTAACGAATATCCTTAAGAATAAAAAGAAAAAAAGGTAATATAATATATATTTTAATTTAATTAAGGAGAATAGCTTTAAACTTTAATTTTTTAATCTTAATCGAATTTAAATAATTTAAGATTATTAAAATTAGAAAGATATTAATAAGGTATAATAATAATAAAATATTGTTAATAAAAAAGACTTAATAATTATTAAAAAGGCTTAAAAGGAAGTAGATTAAATTTAAAAAGCTTTTAATATTTTATAATAATAATAAGCTACTATTAAAACAAAGGTATAAAAAGTTTTAAAAAAATAAGCTTAAATAAAATTAAAAAAGATAATTATTATATTAAAGAAAAGGTAATTTAATTAAAAAGGGGTTTCTTTAAATTTTTATAAAGCTTTTAATAAACTTAGGAAATAATAAAATATACTTAATTATATTATTATTATTATTATTATAAAAAAGGCTATTTTAATTATTTTTCGGGGAAAAAAGATCTATTATTTATAATATTTTAATATTTAAAGTTCTTAAAATCAGATATTATATATATTTTATTTATTTATTATATATTTAATTAGGAGCTTACCAATCGAGGTAGTTATTATTCTATAAGTAAATAAGTAGATTTAAAAAAATCTAGAAAATAAGGCATTGGGCCGGGGGCGGCATTACCTCGGGATATCTTCTAGATGTTGTACTACGACACTACCTACTACGGAGCCTTGACAAAATTGTCCCTACTCGAATCGACGGACATGCACGGCTTCCCCACTGCAACATTGGGACGATCCGAACCCCAATCAAGAGGAAACCTGCTCAATCACAATCGACGGGATCCCAGTCCGTAACCAAATACTCATCCAGCCCATCCATGACCTCCCTCAATCCTAAAACCCCCCACATCCCCATTCGCCCGAATTCGCTCCGCGCTTACACTTTTCGGCAAAGGCACATACCCGTGCTGCAAACTCCAGCGGACCATCAGCTGCGCGGGCGTACACGCGTACTTCTCCGCCAGCGAAACAATCACGGGATGCCGCATCCGCAGCGCGCGAGCCAGCGGCGCGTACGCTTCGACCACGATATCGTGCCGTTGGCAGAAAGAAGCGAGCTCGCGCCGTGTATTGAAGGGGTGTACTTCGATCTGATTAACCGCGGGGCGTAATCGCAGGTTCGAGGCGAAGAGCTCTTGAAGCTGGAGGCGATTCAGACTCATGAGAGGGGAATGTGAAAAAGGGGTTTTACGTACGTGTTTGACCCCGAAATTGCTGACGCCCCCACTCTTGACTTCCCCGTTTTCAATCGCGTCTGACACCGCCCGCCAGCACTCCAATCGCTTCGTCTTCCCCCCATACGGGCTGTGCAGGAGAAACAAATCGATATAGCCTAGTCCGCTCTGCTGGACGGATTCCTTGATCGACCGACGAGCCGCATTGTAGGACGTGTTGCTCGCCAACTTCGTCGTGAAGTGGATATCCTCCCGATTCAACGACGAATTGTTGCTTTCACCCGACAAGAATGCCAAGATTGAATGGCCCACTTCTTTCTCGTTATGGTACATCTGCGCTGAATCGAAACCCAGGTACCCGGCCTCCAAGGCGTATTTGACGCCGTCGGAAGTTTCTTGCCCCCTAGTCAGGTAAACGCCTAGGTGGATCTGCGGCATGCTTAGGCCATTGGAGAGCTTGACACGAGTGTTCAACGAGAACGTCTTTCCTGCCATTGTGATGACAGAAAGTACTGTTTGGGATTCCTTCGATTGAGGTCGGGTGGAAGTCTCATGACGTAGGCCTCGGCGTTTGGTGGGGTCAAATCTTGGAATATCAGAAAATGGACTCTATTGAGGAGAATACATTGAAGAAACCATGTACTATCGGTACAACGTACTCGCTGCATCGGTTAATCTTGAGATCTACCCAAAGAAGCATCCCCCTTCATGCGCCCCTCTTCCTCCCTCCCAACTCGCCTGGTTATATTGCTTGTTGTCGTAGTTTTCTTGGGTTGAAGTTCGCAAATTCGTCAAGTCTGCCTGAACAAGAGGCTACCTATTATGAATCCGGATCCGATACTCAGTAGAACCGCTAGTGTAAGAGAAACTCCGCATCTAGAAGATATGCGGGGAGTAACAATCTGGGGTTTAACACTACTACTTTGGGGTCAGAAGACTGCGAATCTTTGCTCGTACAACATAGGCAATGAATGTGTAAGTGGCCCGCTAGATAATAAGAGTACCGAGTACATCCGTACTAAGGGTGTCAGACCCTCAGATTTCCAGCTTATACAAAGATTCCACTTTACAATACAATTTGCTCTGAAAAAGAAAAATTCTGCCCTTGTATATTTCTTCCAATTGCGTTCCAACTAGAGAAAAAACCATTTGCTATTCTGAAAAGCGGAACACTATCAGCTTTCTTCTCTGCATTCTGATGCAGAATGTACTCTCAATCTTCTTGTCTCGTCAACACAACCCAGTCGTCTCCAGCTCCACTGCACATTAGCACTTAATGGATTGAGATGGAATACCCGGAGTTCCGCTGCTTGAAAAGTATTGGCGGAGATCCATAGGTGTAACACAGATTTGGTCCTGCAGCCTCTTTTCCATATCGCTGTCTAAACGCTTGTGTAGCTACAGTATGGCCCGACAGCGCCAGCGTCTGCTACTTGCTGTACTGTCACTTGAAGGCCAGGCTGCTATCGCCAGTAATTCTCTACAGCTTGGATGAATTCAGTCCAAAATTGCACTGGTAAAAAAAATGGACCCGGAGAGCATTTGCAAAGGCACTCGAGTTTGCAGTCGCAACCGCCGAAGTACTCGAGGAAAGCAAGAAATTCTTGACAAGCTGAAAGCAGAAACAGCCGCGACGCTCGCAGAGTTTGCGTGGAAGGTCAAGGTAGAGGATGCACTATTCTCGAAAGTGACAGACATTATGTGAAAGGCTCAAGGAGGGGTGGACGTCTAAATCAAGGGATGTTGCAGTTGAATTGTCTACTCATCGAGTTAGTTAGTACGTTGCTGAAGGAGAGTGACTATTGTACTAAAGAATTTTTCTCTTCATTAGGATTTGACCTCTCTACCATTGTATTGATTGCGTTCAACTTGATAAAGTGTATGTCTATGATATTCATGTCGAACTTTAGGATTCATCCCACTCCAGGCAATGCCTTACCTGGGTACATGACTACACGTACGTAGACCATCTTTCTACTCTCGTGGCCGAAGCGTATACTCTTCCAATGTTTGTTCGTACTAATTCCCATTTGCATTAACGCGGGGGTGTTGTGTGGGGTGGGACCCCTATGGCCTCGGGAAAAGTTATGCCCGCGGGATTCACGTGCGAGGGAAGTTTGTGGAGGTCTGTGGACCAATAAGAAAGGAACGATAAGGATCTTCAAATGTCACTCTATCGAGTAAGGTAAACTTCGGAATATCCCTATAGTAAACTTGCCTCTGCCTTTTTGTCGCTGTTCGCCGTTGTCCACTTGCTTGCACTTACGCAGGTCAGGCCACTTCGGTCAATTCTTTGGGCTAGCTAGAAGACCTCCCTTACCTGACCTTGGGTAAAATCCAAATGGCCGGGGTTAGCAACCAAGACTCTGTCAGGGTTTCGGGGAGAAACTGTCGTCGGCCACGTCAAATATACTCCCAAGTAGCAAGTCTCACGCCTTCCTCACACCACCCACTGCACACACAAAAATACATACCCAACTACTGTTGTCTTCCCCTCACGCTCTCTATTCTACAACCAAGCCCCTCTACCCCCTCGGAATCTTTAGTGGACGATAGAAGACAACACTGCCATTATGTCGAACCTTCCCTCTGAGCCCGAATTCGAGCAGGCATACAAAGGCAAGATATTCCTATCAGCCTTGCGCTGTAGACTGGAAGATGAAGCTGATATCCTGTATCCTCAGAGCTCGCCTCCACCCTCGAGAATTCCACCCTCTTTGAAAAGAACCCTGAATACCGAGTCGCCCTCAAGATTGCCGCCATCCCCGAACGAGTGATTCAATTTCGTGTGGTTTGGGAAGATGACAAAGGACTGGTCCAAGTCAATCGGGGCTATCGAGTTCAGTTCAACTCGGCTTTGGGTCCATACAAAGGCGGTCTCCGCTTTCACCCTTCCGTAAACCTGTCGATTCTCAAGTTCTTGGGCTTTGAGCAGATCTTCAAGAACGCTTTGACTGGCTGTGAGCGTGACCTCAACACAATACCATGTGAAGAATGGACCAACTAACACGGCTGTGATCTCAGTGAACATTGGCGGCGGCAAAGGCGGAGCGGACTTCGACCCCAAAGGCAAATCCGACAATGAGATCCGCAAGTTTTGCAAGGCCTTCATGGCCGAACTCAGCAAACACATTGGCGCCAACACCGACGTCCCCGCCGGCGACATTGGGGTCTCACCTCGTGAGATTGGCTGGTTGTTTGGTGCATACAAATCTGCTAGGAATTGCTGGGAAGGGGTCTTGACCGGCAAGGCCCTGACGTGGGGCGGTAGCTTGATTCGACCTGAAGCTACTGGCTACGGTCTCATCTACGTAAACGAGCCACACTCTGCTGCAACGGAAAAGACTGATCAAAAGTGTAGTACGTCCAACACATGATCCAATATGCCACCGACAACAAAGAAACCTTCCAGGGCAAATGTGTTGCCATTTCAGGCTCGGGCAATGTAGCCCAATATGCCGCACTCAAAGCAATTGAACTTGGCGCTACTGTCGTTTCCCTCTCGGACAGCAAAGGTGCCATCATCGCCACCAGTGAAAAGGGCATTACCCCAGAAGAAGTCCATTACATCGCCTCGTTGAAAGTCAAACGGAAGCAGTTGACGGAGTTGGTACAGGACGAGAAATACAAATCCAAGTTCAAATACGAAGACGGTGCCAGGCCGTGGACCAAATGCGGCAAGGTAGATGTTGCCTTGCCATGCGCCACACAGAACGAAGTCTCTGGGGATGAGGCGAAGGCGTTGGTTGAAGCCGGGGCCAAATATGTTGCCGAGGGGAGTAACATGGGGTGCTCGCAGGATGCAATCAACACCTTTGAGGAGCAACGGAAAACGAAGAAAAGGGAGGCGATTTGGTACGGGCCTGGTATGTCGTCTACACTCTCTCCGCACATTCACCTTTCCTTTTCTCTGTTCGGCCTCAAGATATGCTTCTAATACGTGTTCCGTGCATAGGCAAAGCAGCGAACGCAGGCGGTGTGGCAGTCTCCGGCCTGGAGATGGCGCAGAATTCTCAACGCATCTCCTGGACGGCGGAAGAGGTGGACAATAAGCTCAAGGGCATCATGCAGAGCTGTTTTACCAACGGGCTCGAGACGGCCAAGAAGTATGTGAGCCCCCAGGAGGGGGAGTACCCCAGTCTGGTCGCCGGGAGCAATATCGCCGGATTCAGCAAAGTGGCAGCGGCTATGAACGCGCAGGGGGATTGGTGGTGAGGCGGTGGTGGTGTCACGTGAGGGAGGTTACCAATGATACTTGACAGGTCAGGGTGCAGGGCAAACGGGGAAGCAGTGGGAGAGACAGAGTGGACGAACGGGGTAAAAGCGCTATTGATGACGAGCTCGCATGGCGGAGATCAAATGCATTAAATATACAGATCAAGTGATGTTGACTAGATCGATCGATGATTTTCAGGGTGGAATGTTATGAGGACCGGGCCGAAAGGCTTGTACTACACTTGTACTACACTGGTCAAAGGGCACGTAATACTGGTTGGATTGGGATGGTTTGCATCTTCGATCTTGCTCGACGTATGATTCATCACTCATGTTAGCGGGGTGGGAGGCCTGGTAACTATCGTCGTATTCGATGCCTATATAGTGCAAGTACGGATGTGGTTGTATCATTGGTAAGGCGTGGGTATCCTTTCGAGCCACGGGGCTCAATACGAAGCATTCCACGGTATTGGGTCGGCAGTGGGCAGAGGAGGTGTATGAATTAGAGCAGTTGACTGTTGAGAATGGAAGTGCTAGAGAAGCGAGAATCAGGTTGGTGCTTTCTTTGGGCGAGGTCCTCGGTGCTCGTGTGCCCATATCCGCACTGCTAACTCTGTGGGAATGACCCCAGCCTCCACCCCACGGCCCCAGGAAGGGGATAGTCGCCAGAGTGACCTAAGACTCCCGAGGAGTTCATCCCTGGAGAAATCTATTCCTGGGGGTTGTGATGGTGGAGGGCCCAGAACGGTCGATAGAACGCCCAAAAGTTTGGGAATGATCTCACCCCGCAGCTCTGGCTTCTTCCGGGCTTCTCCCCTCTACATGACTGTTGGTGTTTATGGATAGGTACCTACCTAAGAATCGTCTCTCCATTGCTTCTATTAGCTCGCAGGGATAACATCGACTATTTCAAATACTGAAAACGCCATCTCCGTAATGTCTGTATCTAATGTCTACTCTTCCAGAACATTTCTTGCGGCCAATGTGCTGCCAGAATGACCCAATCTTGGCATCCACCCCCCCTGGTGGAGATGTGGCTGCAAGGCCCTGATACCCTTTCAATTCTTCAGAAACGTGCGTGACTGCTCAATACGGATAAACGGCGAGTTAGGTTATGTTACACCTCATGCGGGCGAGCTTGTGGTCATGCATGCCTACATAATCCCATTGAACCGCCTGACCGCTCATCATGCCCTCAATGGACTTCCGCAATCCATTCGGCCACACCAGCAGCTCCAGTGACAGCGAGCTTCACCACCCACACGGTCAATTTGCTGGCAGCAATGCAAATCAACAATGGCAGCAGGATGCACTCGCTTCCGTCTCTGCTCCCACCATCTCCGCGGAGCCGGTGACGCAGCAGCCATACAGTGCCTTGACCAACCCTACCGCTCCTGCACGAGCAATAGATGAACACACCACGTTTGTCGACCCGACACCTGGACCGAATCCCTTTCCTTCAACAGCTGCACCAGGTCCTTTCCAATCAACAGCCCCTCCTCTTCCTACAGCAGCTCCAGGAGCAAGCACACAACAACCACCTTCACAAGAGCAAGGATCCCGGGTACGACCACCACCACAACCAACACCACCACTTCACCCCCACCGACACGGCCAACAACTAACCAGCAACCAGTTCGACATTTTCGAATGGTACCCCAAATACCAATCCTGCCAAAAATACTTCCTCAACCACGCCCAATCCTCCGACCACGTCCAAGCCGTGGCCGCCTTCATCAACATCCACCTCCCCTTCCAACGCCCCACCCCAATCGACACCCCCCGCGCCACCTGCCCCACCTTCAACCGCCCTGACCCATCCCAACAGCCCACCCACAGCTCCATCTCCCTAATCCCCTACCTCCGCCGCCTCGTCGTCACCGGCCTCGACTTCCCCGGGATCCTCCACGGCTTCTTCGGCGAAGACTGGGCCGCCGGCGTCGGTCCCCTCCACGAGCAAGAACGGCGGAACTACCTCTTCGCGGCCAAGAGCGGCGGATGGGCGTCGGTGAAGCGGGATTACGACATGCTGCCGATGGAGACGGTGCCGTTCATGCGGCCTTTGCAGGGTCCGCTTAATGCTGAGATTGAGGGTGCGGAGAAGAGTTGGAGTGAGTGGCTTGCTATGGAGGATTGGATGGTTGGGCCGAGGGCGCCGGAACATATGGGTGGGGGGCAGGGGAAGAGGAGGGAAGAGAGGTAGTGCGGATGGGAGAGGAGGGGGGGGAGGGGGAGGAGGAGGAGGAGGAAGAGGCGGAGGCTTGGAGGAAGAGGGTAGAAGGAGGGAATTGATTGGAATGGGTCGGAGGAGATGAAAAGTTGAGGGTTGCACGTCAATATCCATGATGCTCACGAAAAGCTATGAATGACCGAAGCAGCAAATTAGTGCACGTGCTACACAGAATTATTCTACCATATCCTCATACCCAAGCCAGGCCCGCGGCAGTCTGACTTCGTGAATTAGGTAGTAATATACAACACTCATACAGCCAACCACTCTACCCCCTCTCCTCCTCTGTGCGCAGTCCCCTCTTGCCCTCCCCTCTCCAAAGTTGCCCCTTGCCCCTATATGCGGAAGACACGTCCGTTGAAACTACACTTGAGTCGAATCTCCATGCTCGATTGTGGTGTGTTTGTTTCCTAGACTCTAGCTTCTAACATTGTTTTACGGTCTGAAGTCTTTTTGAGATGGCTTTCTGTCGTCCATTCGAGAGGTCTCTGGAAATCTCATCTGGAAGCTTCATTGTTTCTGCAGTCCTGAGTGCTTATTCGGGCCCCAGGGAATTGAATTGTTTGGTTCGGTGATGCTGAATTTGGACTTCTCGTGGCATTCGGTCATACCTGCGGACTCGGGAAATTACTTGTTTCCTTGCATTCCCACTCCATGCACCTGTTTCTTGTCTCCCTGCATTCCCTCCCTAAGCTCCTGCTCGGGTCAAAATTCTCTCCGACTAACTGTGACTGCTCACAGCTACAAAACCTTGACCGCAGCCCAAGCCTGCACGATACCAGCCACAGATTGAACAACACCGAAAAAGACAGTCATCACAAACACAAGCACAGCAACCCAGAACGTGAACCACTGCGTCTTCCTCCGATCATCCCACCACAACTGGGCCAACGTCCTCGGCTCCGCCTCGTCAAAAGTCCGCTTGAGAAGGATCAGTCGATCGGCCCAGTACTCGAACTGATCAATCTGCCGCTGCGAGCTGTTCAAGCGGTCGCACGTCCCCGCGCTGGCGTCGAGGCTGTATCTCCGCAGCTCGCGTTGGAACCAGGGATTCGGCTTCCCGAGCACTGGAGGTAAGAGGAGGGAGATGGTTCTGATGGTCTCGTCTGCAAAGTTGCCGGGGAGGAGGGTGTTTTTGCTTTGCTTGTGGAGGTACAGGATGGAGACTTGATGGAAGAGCATGACTTTCGTGTCGTCGTCGCGCAGGAGGAGATGGTCTGCCAGGTTGTCGGTCCACCTGACTTCGATGCCACCGATCTTCTCCAAGTGCGCGGCGGTGAAGGTTTGAGGCAGCTTCACGGCCTCGCGGGGTCGCTTTTGCCGCGAGAAATAGGGGTTGTGGAAGAGTCGGTCCTTCTCCCAAGCGAGGTGTTCGTCGTATGAGATGTCCCCCGAGAAGACGCCAATGGATAGCATGAGCCAGGTCGAAGCTGCCACGTCAATCAGAGCATTTGCAAAGTCCTCTCCGACGGTACGATCAAGAAGTTCCTTTACTTTAGAGAGCAGATCATTACGCTGCTCATCGCCTTTCAGCAGTTCGATCACTTTGACCAGTTGCCAGTGCGTTATCTGTTCAATGCCTCGGCTTCGGTTTGCGCCCAGCGTGCATAGGGTGCTGTAGCGCGAGAAGAACGATCTGTATCCGTCGTCTACTGATTGTACTGCAACGGTTTCGAGGTCTGTGTCGAAGATTTCGTTCAAGAATTCGCGGCGTAGAATCGGGGAAATGATAGGTTGCAGCAGGGTGAAGCTCTCTAGAGGTGATTTTTCAGTCATGCTCGACCGCTTCTAGTGGTCGATCAGATCCCGATGCTCCTCATCGCATCATAATGGTTGCAAGGAGTTGGCGTCTTCTTCCGCCTTCCCAGGCTCTGGGACACGCAGAATTGCTTTTTAATCACGGCATATCCCTACGACAAAAGCAACGGCACACAGGGTCAGACTAAAAGTTATTGTGTAGGGAAAAGAGAACACATCTGATCAAAGGATGAGCTGGCATTTTCATTGAAGGTTGGTCAGCCTGCAAGTCTGAATGTATCACTGTGCTCTTTCGACCTCAAGCACCTCTGCACAGACTGTTACCAAACGACCCATGATCCATTTTCTCCGTACGAGGCACATTTTTAGCAAACCGAGGGGCGAAGGATTCTTCGAAGGATCCCAAGCGGAGTCGTAGCGTGTTGGTTTGCGGCACAGCGAATTGAAACACTGCCCGCCTCTCTGCTCGTTGCATTCTGACGCTCTGACTATTACCACGCGACTCCCTCTCAACTCCATCTCCCAGCGCGGGATACTCTACGGGAACCCAATCATCAGAGAAAGAGGACTCTACGTACCAGCGTCAACATGAAAATCTTTGCATCCCTCGTGGTTCTGCTCGAGGTGGTGTCGATCACCGCATTGGCACTCCCAATCGGATACGGCCACCGACAACAACGAGCTCTCACAGCATCACCGCAATCGACTCTCAGTTCGCCCGTCAACAGGTAACAAACCGGCCCCAAATCCCCCCTTCCATTACCACCACAAAACTAACCCCCCATCCAGCTTCCCACCCTCCCCCCCCCCTTCAGCCAACTCCCCCCCCCTAAAAACCTCCAAACTGCTCTCCCTCTTCACGCCCAAAAAATTCCAATGCCACAGCTACCCCGACCTCCCCCCCCTGGCCCCCCTGACCACCTACCTAACCGACCTCATGACCCGGCACAGGGACGAGCTGTTCTCGCGTAAAGGCGACCCGGAGCGGATAATCCCGCAGGTGTGCATGGCGGGGTACGGGAAGGAGGAGGAGTTGAGCCCGTCGGTGTACTTTGGGGATATGACGAAGAGGCAGTTGGAGGTTGTGGGGAGGATTTTGAGGGGGGGGGGCCTGGCGGGGAGGTTTCCGGGGATGAGGGTTGTGAGTGCGCCAGGGGTTGTGGCTGTGGTGTTGGATGGGAGGGGAACGGAGCCGGGGAGGAGGGCGACGGTTTGAGGGGTTGGTGTTGTGGGGGGGGGAGGAGGGAGGATGGGGTTTGTGGGGTTTGGGATATGATACCTATGCTGTGGGAGTATGGGAGGTGGGTTATAGCGTTCGAAGGTCGGGCCTGAATGATGACATGAACGGCCCACGTTTGTGGGATCTCGTTTCGCTTTCACATTTTGAGGGAGGACAACCACTGAGGTATAGAGCGGTGGGATGGCGCGCTGCTTGATCATGATATATAGCCCTGGGGCGCTTTGAAATACCAACTCTGACTTTATGTATTGCGCAGACCATGCCCCTCGTCCCGCTATACTCGATAACCATATCTACCTTACCCTACCCTTTCGCTTCACGAGGTACCCTTTCGTACATCAGTGCATCACAGGTGAAGCGAACCCAGATGCGGAAGCGAAAAGAGGCTAACCCGAAGGTCTATGAAATCTGACAGGAGCTAAAGCAGACAACGAGCCTTCACAGCTTGCGATTTTAGGCGATCGAAGAGCGATGGTGAACCTAAAGCTGGAAGACGGTTAAAATAGAGAGCTTTTGCCGGCGTGGTATGTTTTTCCGTGTAGATTGAAAGATTCTGGTGTTGGATAGGCTGTTTATGTGTACTTCTTTGCTGGACAAGTCTTATGATTGCCTCTTCTGGTCTATTGACTTTACTTTGCGAGCACAGAGGGATGGACACGAGCTTGGCAACTTTGCTATTGCGCCCCAATATGAACCGTCGAACGACCAAGTGCTGTGGCAAAATGCGAGAATAATACTCGCGAAAGAAGCGTGAGGCCGTGGCAGTGGCGTGGTCTTGCGGTTTTGGCTTGTCGAGTCTATCTAGTCTTCCAACAGGCTGCTCGGTTTCAAGTCAGCAATATTGAGCTGGCTTTCTGTCTTCTTGGTCGAATGGCTCGTGGGAGCTTCTTCCTTTGAGGGGACACAAGAAACCATGCCGTGGGAACGACATTCTCTTCTGATACTTTGAGAGGCGATATCCTGGTCAAGGGGGCGCGGGGAGAAGACCGGAAGTGCGCACAACTCACATCCTTTCAGACTGTTGATTGTCTACTCCATCAATACCCAACCTCCCACCCCCCCACTTCCCTTGGATTTGCACGATCCCCTGTCAACTTTACCCAATGATAGCTCAGGTATTTTGATGGAGGATCTGCGTTGCAGAGCTAGCGTCCCCTTTCCGGGAGTCTTGGCGTCCAGTCAATCTCCCATTTCGATTTGTGGAAATGAAGAAAACTCCTCTACTCTTTCTTCTTCAACTTCCTCGCGACTGCAAAAGAAACAATGCTTGGCCATAGGAGACTCGTAAAATCTGTTATTTAATCTTTACACTCGCTCGTTAAGCCTTTCGTCATGCCAAAGGGCGTACCTAACGCAAAAAAGGTGAAACAATTCATTCACTCGCAATACATGGCAGTTGATCAAGCAGCCTACGATGTGATGATGACCGTACGTTACAAGAAATCTTGACTTGAGAAGGTACTGAATTGCGACAGTGTCAGTCTTGTCGCAAATCAAATATCGAGTGTGTTTCCAAATCAGAGTTGAGATGCCAGAGTTGCCACAATCGAGATATCGACTGTGTTGATATCAGGCCAGTGCAAGAAGGAAGAGAGAGTCGGCACCCGTCTAAGAAACGAAGAATTGAAGCAGCACTCACTCCCGAGAACCAGGATCACGACGACGGTGGTGGGGAATTAAGCGCAAGAAGACGCGTCATAGACGAAGCCTTGGTAAGCAATCCTGGAGGTTTAGGATGACGCCCTGACATTTGCCAAGGAGCATATACAGCTTCACTGGCAATGGATAGATGCCCGCAATGCCGCCCGTTCTACTAGGGAGACACATGGTACTAACGGAGATGGGGCTTTGATCAATATCACTGGAGAGCAGCCACGCAATGAAATAGCACGAGACAATGTTGGCGAAGATGCAACTGTCTCCACGGAGACTCAATCGGTCTCATGTCCACAACCACCCAGAGAAGCAGGTTCAAACGCCACATCTACCAATCAAACCTCGCCATTGTGTTCTCCTCCGCGCCAATTTGGCCAGGACCATGTCACAGACGGTCTCATAGAAGGAGCAACAACCCGCGAACAGATCTCGTCGGCACAAGGGACTTCAAGTGGGCACGAGGACCGTGGTCAAAATTATAATCAGCCACCACGTAATTCATCCGGACTTCAATCCCCGCCACAAGCAAACAGCTGCGAGCCCGTTCGGCCGCCTTCCCTCGCTAGTAGAACAGCAACCCCAGGAGCCCGTACGCCACCATTACATGTATCGAAGGCTGCCGCGGCGGAAGGAACAACCGGTCCAGCCATCAGGGCTGTGAATCCCGAAGTTGGATCAACTACAGCTTCCCAGCACCATATAATGCATCCCCATCCTTCGGGAGTGGATCAAAGACATTTGAATGCACCTGAAAAGCCAGCAGTGACTCACCCTCAATGGCATCGAACGAGATTAGACGTCAGCCTTTACAGGAAAGCGGGACGTCGACCAATCTTTCTTTGTGACTGTCTGAATTCATCGACGCTCATCAGACTCATTGCTTCTACCTGGCAGGGAAAAGTTGGTTTATCCATACCACGCATGACCCTAACTTACATGTGGCTCCCGCCCGGCCATCCTGCACGTTACACCGTACTAAGCTCTGAACAAGAGACCCTGCAGCTGCGTCAGTTGCTAATCGACGACATTCCTCGCATGCCTTCCAGCAATGGGCTACCTTGCGTGGTCCAGGTGACCATTTTCGCTCAAGAGACATCATTATTGCCATCTGACGCTATGAGCCTTAGTTGCAACCGGCTTGATCCTAGAGCTTCCACAACAGCAAATGGATAAGATAGAGGTTCATGAATTGGAAGCTGTAGGGCTCAGAAAAGACTACACAAGGGTATACTTCAATCTTTACAAAGTCGGGTAGAGGAAGCATGCAATACGCACCCAGACTCTAGAGGAACCAGGTGCTGATGTGGTTGATACAAGTACATTGAAAATACAGCAAGTATGCATACCTAAACTCAGGGTTCCCGTCTTGAGGGTGATTCAGAACGACTCCTTCTCTTCGTAACGTGGCTTCATTTTCAGATATCAGAGACATGGAGACAAAGGTGAATAATAGAGAAGCTGTGTCGGCAAGAGGCCAAAATTTCGGCGAGACGGGTGGCTTGGGCAAAAGCCAATCGTTAATTGACCTCCTTCGTTTCTTCGCAACTTTGTTGATAATATGCAGCTCTCAAGAATCCGACTTTTCATTGCCTCCTCAATTGACATCCCGTATCGCTGGTCCAGCAAGAATCCGTGCCGCTCTGACCTCTGTGTTGTCGGCCGGTAGAGCACCAATGTGCGCTACGATAAGAGAGAGTTCGATCATTGGAAATTACGCAGGGTCTCGGAGTCTCGAGCGCATCGACCGTCGGCTCCTCGTGGCACGACCACACCTATACTTTTAGCACGACATAGGCATATCATTAATCCTAAGGATGACTTTTTGCCGAGAGAGCTACGTGGTGTAGTAGTAATTAGTATCACCTTAGTTCCAGGGCTAACAACGACACAACCCAGAGATCATCGACACAACTTAGAGTTTCTCTGTTTGAGCGCGTAAAGCGATGATGTGAGTGGTGACACAGCTAGCCCCGTGCCTACCCCGCGCGCGGGTCTCAAGACAGGATCAGCTAGGGAACATTTCCCTGTTGCTGGTGCTTTTATCAGTCCACGCCATTGTGGTTTTTCTGTCGATGGATTGTACTTAGACAGCCTTTTTGTAGCCCCTATGGGTTCGTATTGCACGGCCGACCAGACTTAGTGTAGCCGACACTGCGCGGCGTCGTTCACATGGCTCTCAGCTCTGTGTTGGTCTCTCCATGCCAGGTCAGCAAGAGCCGGCTTAAAGGCCCCGATGTTTCTCTCATTTTCTTGTTGGAGGGGCCATGCCGTCGTGCTTGTTGTCACATTGCGGTGGCTATTTTCGGAAGGAGCGATAAAATTGAACATAGCTCAGCTCTCACCTGCTCGCTTTTGGTTGCCCAATGTTCATTTTGCTGTACCCCGAGACGGACTAAGGACCGATGGATCCAATTTATGTGCGGGGCGTGAATAGTTCCGTATCTGTGAGTCCTTCTTCCCGTCATGTAGATAGTCCCCGAAGCAACATCCTGACCTGATCTAGTGCGTTCAGTGCCAACAGTCCAACGCGAGATGTATTCCCATGGCAGGCTATAGGTGCAGAGAGTGCCTTGCGCGAGGTCTCGACTGTGTGTATGAGAAGCAATCTGAAGCAGCAAGAGCAGCCGAGGTTCGTAGTATCAAGGAACAACAATACAGGGCGGCCACAAGAGGCAGCTGGCATTCTACAGGATCTTCCATCTACGATCCAGACGTTCCGGAATCCCAGAAACGTGCAAGAGTCTCAAGCGTGGTGAGCACGCATTTTGATTAAGTCTCTACAACTATTCTAACATCTCGCAACAAGGACTCACAAGCTCGCCCAGAGTTTCTCGACACTAACAGTGAGGGACAGCTTCGTAAGGGGAGCGATAACCCACATACACCACCCAAAGCCACAGATGACTCAAACCAACAACAGAAGAGCCCGGTGAGGGAGAATGTGGGGCAAAATGTCTTCGAGCATACCTTCCCTCCATTCTCCGCTCACCCTATCCCATTCTCGCCACCCCTTTCTGAGCCGGGTACGCGGAGGGCCTATCAATCTCCCTTCACAGGCCATTACCACCAGAGTCGTCGCATGGCGATAAACGACAACCGTGCACGTCCCTCCAACCACGCTACCTCGTATCCGCCACCTCGAAATCAAGTTGCGATGGTGTCCCCGGTTGGAAGTCCTCCGATGGCTATCAACAATAGTCCAGAAAACGTTCAGCCACCAGCAAGTCGACCATGGGTTGAGCATCCTCCACCAGAGGCAAGCAGAGAACCCGCTCAACAATCTCCGATTGCGGAATCTTCTCATCAACCAGCGTCCCCGCAACAGAAAGATCCCTCAGAAACCCTGGCCAACAAAGCAACCAGAACGAAACGCCCCAAAGTCACCGCAACCAACCCCCCAGCCAAGCGCTCAACACCCTTCCACACAGCAGGAATATGCGCGCAACACCTATCCAACTCCACCAAACCAGCACTAACCCACCCGCAATGGCACGCAACGATCCTCGCCGTGCGGCTCGCCGGGCGGCCCGGCAGCCGCCCCATCCGTCTCTGCGACTGCCTAACCCCGCTCACACTCCTCGAGCTGATCCTATCGGCGTTCAAGCTGCCGGTGCAAGATCTCGGCGCCATGAATGTGTATTATACGTGGTTGCCGCTGGGCGACGCGGGGCGGGTGACGACGCTGATGGGTGGGGAGGGGTTTTTGTTTTTGAGGGGGATGCTGGTTGGGGATTTGCCGAGGGTGGTGGCGAGGGGGGATTGGGGACAGTATTTGGTTGAGGTGGAGCTGGCGGGGAAGGGGATGTTGAAGGGTGGGCTGGAGTCTGGACGACCAGGGAATGGTGCGAATAGGGGGGTGGGGGTGAATGGGGCTGAATGAGTGGGATGGTTTGGTTGAGCGGATTCTGTTTAGGTTTGAGCTTGGGAAAGGTGAAGATGTGGGCTCGGGCAGGATTGGTATACGAAGAGGGCCACGTTGCGTTGCTGATGAAGAGACTTGTCTCGAAGGACTTCCTTTATAGTATATATCATGATAATCCTCAAAATCATTTCCACTGCGCCTCAACCATCTTCATCCCTTTCTCCCTCCATCCTCGGGTAGCTCCAACATCCTCTGACTTCCAAACCCCCCAATCTAAGGACCAGGTGCAGGTGTCAGACGCACCAGCAAGAATATTTATTGCATTCCACCATTCTGGGAATTGGCTCCAAACACTTTCGTTCCTAGGCCTTACTGGGCCCTGTTCCTCCTGTTCTACTACTTCATGGCCAACAGCCACCTAATTTACCATCAGTCCATTTATTCACCCCTTATCCAGGGCCTCATCATGTGTATCAGGGAGCATTGCCCCATTAGCCATCAACGGGGCGATTTTTCCCTGATTTCATTCCCCCAGGTGGTGGGTAGGCCATCCAACAGCAGGCAACTCCGACAAATGCCCCGGCCTCCCCCACTCAGCGGACGGGTCTGAACCCGACATCTCAGACAATGTCGAAACATGACGATTCGAAGGGAGAAAGCCCACGTCTTGTGGCCTTTCATATCCCGCTCTTGGACTATGGGCTTGTGACGAGAGACCGGGCGATGATCCCTCGAGCTCGGGTTTCTCTACCGGATCTAGAGATGCAGTCGGCTCTTCTGTTTTGTACATAGGCTCTGCCTGGCTACCGGGGGAAAAGGGGGTAGTGTTTTTCTGCTGTTTGAGGCGACGGCGGCGGAGGAGGAATGCGATGAGTATGAGGATGAGGATGCCGAGGGGGATGCCGATGGCTGGCCCGAGTATAGTGGCTATGTTTGAGGTTGGGTTGTTGGTTTGAGGGGGCGGGGGGCCTGGTCCGGCGGCGTTTGATGCTTGAGAGGTCGTTGTTATGGTGCTGACGCCTCCGGTAGGTTGAGCGCCTATCTTTGTGACGAAGACGGGGGAGGTGCTGCTTCCGCTTTGATCACTGGAGGGTTGAGCACCTCCGCTTTGAGATAAACTGACGGTACTCGTGATTTGAACGCTGGTGGGCGGAGATTGGGTGGAGGAAGCCGCAGACGGGGAGTGGATTGGTAGAGCAGCCTTGCGATTGTCGAGAGAGAATCTGTTGGTGGATGTATCGCAGCAGCCGGGGTCGGGGCGATTGGTATCGCAGCAGAAGCTGTTGGTGCTGCATTCGAGGACGGCCTCGTTCCCGGACGCCGTATTATCTGCGTGAGTGGTCAGCTGCCGTATCTTGGGTCACGGACACCTGCTTACTGTGCGTGCAGATCTGGGGGCACCCTGGAGAGTTCCAGCTCTGATCTGTACATGTGTAGCGTCCGTAGTAGTGCTGGTTGGAGAGGAAGCATAGGCCGTTGTCCTGGCAGGACCAGCCTTGTGGACAGCATGCTACTCCATTACCGTTCCCGCATGGGATGTCATTCTCTTTCGAAGAATCGCCGTTGGGATAGAAGCATGATGCGCTGGACATTGAATCCAAGGAAGTAGCTTACAATCAATGAAGCGGCAATGGTGGATGCTTAGGATTCTTGACGGCCTCGCTACAGTAGCTGATGAAATCTTGCAAGCTTCAAAGTACGAAAGGGATCGGGGAAAGGGATGAACGGCGCATAAGTTCAGGGATTCATCACATATTACGCGATCACTTTGGGACATATTGAGAGCTTTTGAATCAGTCGTATATGACATCACTCTGTGATCTTGTCTCATTTGGAAGCTGCAACTCTGCAAGTTTTCGGCTCCGACGCCGCGGGGTATTTTCTGAAATTAGGCTATGCATTTAGCGTGTGCAAAACTCTTGCAGTTTCTTGGCATTTTGCTTCTCTACAAACATTGCATTCGTGGACAAGCAGTCATGTGATCAAAAGGTCAAGCAGATCAGAGACCCAACAGCGGATCCGTTGTCAACTTGAGGAAATTTGTTGTTGTTGTTAGAAACATAAAACAAAACATCAAATCGAATGAGCACTTGGGTGTCTCAATTGGAGCTGGGTACTCCGCCACGCGGGGTCAAAAAAAGTTGGAATTAGCCCCCGGGGCTACACCCCTAGAGATGATCCCCCCCATTCTGCCTTTCTTACTTATCAAAACATTCAATTGTCCCTTATACGGGGTTATGCTGGCTTGTTCAAATCCAGGAAATAAGAACTTTCGGAAATTACACAACCACAAGAAAAGTATGGATATCTTGGTAGGGGCAAAGAGCAAAATAGGTGGATCATCTCTGTGGGTGTAGCCCCGGGGGCTAATTCCAACTTTTCTTGACCCCCGCGTTTCCGCAAAGAGTCTTCATCTTCCTCTCTCACTTGAAGAATTTGTCATTGAGATTGCCATGGCTCGCACATTCCCTTCAAGCGCGGAGAACTGGGGATTTTGGACTAACAATCGAAAGCAAGGAGGCCTTGCTTCACGGAAAAAGAGCATCCACGACGTTTGGAAAAGGCCAGTGATCAATGTTGGGTATCTGTAGCTGTCGAATTTGACCTATCAACAGAACTTGTGGATGAAACATGAGATGTAGTTGCAACACTGACTAGAATTGGGAGAGGGAGTAAGTAGCCAATACATTACTGGCAGTTGCACATCCTTACTATGGGACCTGACTTATAACGCTAATCCGCTTTCGACTATTTTGGTGGACCGCCAACAGTGGTCGAGTCTGCCGGGAGTTGGTCAGATTTACAACGATTCTCAATTGTCGCAGAATTACTTTCTTTGTATGGTCTTTGCGACGTTGCGGATTGCTTCATTGATTAATTGCTGCGACCAATTCCTACTGTCCAAGGTACACATGATTTTCTATTCCCCTTCTCATTCATTACTGCGAGGCATTCCAACTACACAAGGCACACACTGATCGAACGCTTTTCTATTCCTCAGCTCACTATATGGTCTTCATTGTCTGGCATTTATTTGCACAAAACAATACATAGATAGGTACATACTACCGTATAGAACACATCCTCGCCTATCCTTGTTGATACTGATGCATAGTATACAGATTTTCGGCTCATTCAGCCAAATGCATTTACTACAACTTCATATAGTCCTTTCTGTGTTCCTCTTCTTTGGAAGCTCCGCACGAGTCGTGAGCATTCATGAAAATGCAAGCGCGCAATCATGGCCGGCCGAACTCTCAATTCGAGCTCACGGCACACCTACACTCCAACAGAGAACACCGCAAGCTTTTAGATTGCCACCTCAGCCTCCGCCGCTATTCACACATGACGCCATTTCCATTCGGAGCGAAGCAACCAAAATAACCTCGGAAGCCGAAGCCTTGCAACAGAAGATCATTGACACAGTCAGTACCGGAGACGCTTCCTTCGAAAATGTGGTTCAGCCTGTAATTTCCAATGACGACAGTCTCACAATACAAAGAAACATCCTTCAGATTTACCAAGGGTTGTCGGCTGATGCGGATTTGCGAAAAGCAAGTGGTCTAGCTCGTTCTATTTTTGCAGATTCATATGCTAAGATAATGAGCAACATTCAATATTACAAGTTCCTAAGCGCAGCGCTCAAGAATGAAGAATCTTTGGACAAGGAATCACAAGGACTGATGAGCGGACTCATAGCTGGGATGAAATCTCAAGGTGTAGCCCTGGAAGGTGACTCGAGGGAGACGTTCACTGATGTCCGAGCGAACCTCGATACAAACATGCAAAGCTTTGAGACCACCTTGCAGAATGACCAAACGATATTATGGTATGTCTCAGAAGAGCTTGGAGGGTTAAATGAGGTGACCCTTGGCTCGTTCCCACAAGCTCAAGACGACCACGGCGAAATCATATATGGTGTTCAGCTGAAAGGCGAAAACGTTGGAATCGTGATGAACTTATGCGATGATGCATTGACCCGAAAAGCTACCTTTTTGAAGTCTCTAAATATAGTACCTGGTAATGCAAAACGATTGTATTTCATGGTCGATGCGCGTCGCCAGATTTCGGGCATCTTTGACGAACCCGATTATGCCACGCTGTTGTGGGGGAAATCTGGGCCGGAGACAATTAACAAATTCGTGGACAGCATCCCGAAGGCACTCAAACAAGAGCGCGATGAAGTCATTAAGCGCTGCTTGGAGAAAAAGAAATCCATCAAAGCTCCCAACGATGACAATGAACATGTTTATCTGTGGGATCAGGATATCTTGCTTTCCTACCTGGCTACAGACTCCACAGACGAGGACGAGTTCTCTAGAGAATATGAGGCGGCGGAGTCGTACTTCCCAGTCCTGACAACGTTAGGCGCGGTCCTTGACCTTTACGGAGAATTGTTCGGATTAGTCTTCCAACCAGCAGAAGGACAGGATCGCGACAAGATCTCACCGACCGGCAAAGGTGGCGATATTGTATGGCATCCTGACTGCAAAGTTTACCTTGTATGGAACACCCCGGACAAAGGTGATGACTTTGTCGGCTACTTGTATTTGGATTTGTTTGCACGACAAGACAAGACGGCGACCCTAGGTCACGCATCACTCCTCGAACCCGGCTTTAAAGACAAGAACGGCCGCCGACATTTTCCCGTTACTTCCATCACTACCAATTTTGCTGCAGTCACGCCGGATAAACCGAGTTTGCTCGACCAAGACGAGCTAAGAGTTCTCTTCCACGAGCTTGGGCATGTGATCCATAATCTAGTATCCAAGACCAAATATAGAGCCATGCATGGGACTTCGGTCTCCAGCGTGTTTGTGGAAGCTCCATCGCAAATGCTTGAGAATTTGCTGTCGGTGCCGGAGGTTGTCAAACGAATCGGTTGCCACTATAGTTACGTCTCCCAGGACTATTACGACTATTGGCTCGAGGAGGCTGGGGGTGGCAGTATCAAACGGCCACCAAAAGAGATGGACGACGAACAAGCACAAATGATCTTGAAAGCGAGCGCAAGCCCAGTAAACGAGATATGGCAAACCTTGGAGACAACACGACTAGCCAAGTACGACCTAGCGATCCATTCGTCCCAGAGAATGACCCAAAAGGCTATGAGCCAGCTATCCTGTAGCTTATATGAAGAGATGTTTGGCTTTTCCGGTCCTGGAGGAAATGATTGGGGTATGTCTCCTACGCTGAACAACTCGTCTGAACCAATCTCTTAAACCTTAAAATATCCCGCATGTACAACCTGCAAGAAAGAAATTGGAAAGCTAAACTCGCTGACATATGCCACGACTTCACAGGTAAGCCACAGGCAAGGTTCTATCACGCCGCAGATCCGGTCTACGCCGCGTCCTATTGGGTTTACCTGTACAGCGAAATCCTCAGTACTGATATCTGGCAAAGCGTCTTCAGCCAAAGTCCGGTGGACCCTGTTCAGTACAAGAGATACAGAGACATAGTACTGGAGCCCGGAGGCAGCCAAGATTGGACGGTGTTGTTGAAGAACTTTTTGGGAAGACAGCCGGATGCAAGAGCGTGGGAGGAGCGGATGCGGTTGAAAGAGGGGTCTATTGCGTGGTTTTTGTGTACGAGTTCTGAGCGCTGTAAATCCGCGATTGATGAAGGGGACGATGACTAGGTAACCACGGTCGCAAGTTCGATTCGGTAGGTTAGACTTATAACAGGGTTCAGGCACGGCTCAGGACCCGTCGCTCCCGGCTTACCTTGAAGCAGCCGTTGCTCCCCTTGGATGCTAGAAGCGGACGAGGGAGAAATGTTTCGTGATCATGTCCAGTAAGGTAGGTGAACATATACACGATAGGGTGCGAATCGCTGGGCTTCGCTTCGGCGGAACGATTTTCTATCTATTTCTTCCTTGTCATGTTAGGCTCGGGAAGGCTGCTGACAGCTTGCCTGTATTTGCAGACTACCTTGAAGACTAGGATTTTGATTCCCGAGAATGTTCTTCTGATGTGGAAGCAATACCTCTCCCATAAGCCCAGTAATAGTACTTTCAACTGTCCATGGGCAGCTGCGCAACTTCTAATTGATTGGTCTGAGAGTGATTAGGATATACTTAACCCATCAGCGATAAACTTTGAAATTGTCCTGCCTCATCGAGACTATGGGCCAATTGACGAATTCAGACTCTGCGCCATACGATTCAAGTAACCGATTGAGTACACCCCAACTCAGATGGTGTCTATACGCGCTGGGTTGTTCTGGGCCCCGCTTTCATCGAGCTTACGACGACTTTCTTGTTAAGAGGCTGCGGCGGTGATGCCTCGGCGACGCGATTACGAAGCAAGGCTTCCTTAATGGAGGATAGTACCTCCGTGGAGTAACACGCGTAAAAAACCATGTACCGAGTCAGCCTCCTCTGAGGTGAACCAACGGGCAGTTCCGTTGAGATAGGAGACTTCGTCTTGCAAAGATCAGATTAAGTCCACCCCTTTGCTAGCGTGGTCGAAGTTCGCAACGCTCCTGAAACGACGATTCCAGAGTGATATCCCATCTGGAAATGAGTCCCAGCCAGTGGCTGCAACTAGAGACCGACACGACAGGGTTAAAGCAAAAAAAGCATAACAAGTATATGCGTACATTCATGCAAGCCTTTCATGCTTGATTGGTAAAGTATTTTTACATCTATATTAACGCTCCGAAATGCATGTGCCCCTCTTTTGCATTGAAGATTTATCACGCTTGCTCCATCTATTCATTGTATTCCATATTAGGTTTTCACTTTGATGGCGTACCATATCAGATTGGAAAGACTTTATTCGGCGGCTCTGTTGATCTAGCTTTGTATCGGTGTTTCCATTTGGTATATGAAACCTTTCTCCAACAAACGCCAGCTAATCGAGGCTATAGTACCCGAGACTAAAAATATATCACTTACGCAAATGGTATCGAGAGTCTAGACTTGCCATGTTGATCTAAACATCTGCATTCCAATTCGCGGCACCTGTCCGTCTCTAAGAAGCATGAGGCAGCCGCATGCGGCGCCCATTACGTACGCAGATTGAACCGCCAAAGCGTTCCATTCCTCCGAACACCAGTGACCATAAAAACCAGTGTATTAGTTGGAACGAGTTGCCCCACTCATATAGGTCTGAAGAATTGCTCCTGAATCTTGACCATGAGAAGACGCGGGGACTTCTGAAGCTGGCCATGCCTTGGATTCTCGTAGGCTCTCTAAGACGAGGGGGCACTCCTAAGTCAATATGGGTGTGTCCTGGGAGTGTGTAAAACTTGCCGTCAATCCCTCTCCTTTTCTATTAACCAGCACTCCTCTCATCACGTCAATAGCCAATCAACAATCTACACTCACTACTTCAGGGTTCAACAACCGATCCTCGATCTACACTCATATATTCAGTGCATCAATTATCTTAGTAGGGGAAAAATCCAACAGCATCCACCCTATCTTCGAAATGCATCTATCGACTCTCGTTACGCTCTTGGTCGCCAGATTGGCTCCAGTAGCCGTACTCACCACTCCAACCGACCCACCTCCTGGTCCACCCCCAAGTGATGTTCACCCATCCGACCCACCTCCATCTGGCCATTCACCCGGCCCTCCACCTAGCGACAAACCCCCCGGGCCCCCTCCCACCGGCGCCTTCACCTTCACTGGCCCGCCCCCAACTGCTATCGCTTGAACTTCCAAATACAACCTGGATGAAGGTCGACGCTGTATGTACCCTGGCCATTTGCTGGAAGTTGAGACATTGTAACCCTAACAGGAAGCAGGCAGAAAATGTCCGAACTACACCAGAAAGAAGAGCGCGAGCAAAGTCAGACATTTAGGTAACTGGTGCATGTACTACCATGGTGTTTAGGAAGGGGACTTGATTAGGCTGTCAGCCGGCTGGCAGTCGTCTATTGGGGGGTGAAACACAGCTGTGAGAGCTGATGACATTAATGCACACTCATTTAAATCAAGCAATGTCTTGTCAGCCAATCACGAAGTCTTTGATTCTACCAACGAAATAAGACGTTGTATTTACTAGTACTAGGCGTCCCAGTATTCTGCAGTACTGAAATATACACAAGCTGCACATGTCTCGGGATGCCAAAATGCTGACAACAATGCTTGTGGTTTCCAACAGAGGCTTTCAAAGTCTCCCCTCGTCAACATTCGTATCACGGCCTACTCTATATACACAGTTCTTCCATAGCTATTCTTACTGTCCAGTCTTCACGTTGACATGACAAAGCTTGACTCCTTTTTTCGCAGATCATCGAGCCAAGACAACGATGCAAGCAATCTGAATACAGGAGCCTCGGTTGGGACGAGTTCCTCCGTCAACATAGCGTCTGAAGCGGGCGACAGGCTTCATGAGCTTACAACCCAGCCTAGCGAAGCCTGTAACATTGACATCGTTGCAGTCCTCGGACTGATGGATGATCCTTTCCGGACCTGGACAAAATGCAGGGACAAGGACGGAACGCCATGGATAAAAGACTATCTATCCTTACAGCTTCCGAGAGCAAGAATTTTCTCTTACGGCTATGACTTATGCTTTGTCCGCAGCTCTTGTGTGGCAGGTATACCTGAGTTCGCTGCCAACCTATTGGCCTGGCTCAGGCTTAAGAGAGGCAGTCCACAGGAAAAACAGCGCCTGATCCTTTTCATGTGCCACAGGCTCGGTAGTATTATTGTGAAGAATGTAGAGATCGTATTGCAAGCAACGGGTCTCGACTGTCCACTGATAACTACAGGCTCTCCTCATTGCGCACAACAGGAAAGAGGAAGACCTCAAAAGCGTCCGAGGTATCGCCTTCTGAGGCGTTCCACACGGGGGCTCCGGCATTGCGCACCTGGGGAAGTGTTTTGCATCTCTACTCAAGATGACGACAAGAAGCACGAATTCGGAGCTACCGTCCGATTTGGAGAAAGTTTCCAAGGTTTGACCAATATTACCAATGATGCTGTCCACCTGATCTGTCATTTGGAGATTCTAACCTTCTACGAGACTCGCAACTTCCCCAACCTGGGCATTGTGGTGTGCAGGCTCTGTCAATGCATGAAGAACCAAAAGCTGACAAAAATTTACCCCATATATTGTTGATGAGCGCTCCGCCAGGCTGAATTGTCCAAACGAGGAAGTTATCCCAATAAATGCCGATCACAGCTCAATTTGCAGATTCGCCTCCGGTGAAGCCAACTGCGAACTGATTGGAGGGTCAATCGTGGCTCTTGCAACAAGGACCGTAGGGTTACCTGAACCAAGCATTTCCAACCAGACAGTGGCTAGGCCAACACCTACACTCTTTCTACACGCTGCAATGTGGGGAGAGCTAGATGTGAAAACCAGGCTTGCAGCAAAGATCAAGGAGAACCAGACACTCAAGATCGACACCACGCATGATATAGACTCGCCGAATCCATGGTATATCGTCCACAAAGTCACCTGCGTCATTTATGCCTATGACAAGGGGCCGCTTCAGCTCCTAGTCACCCACGACGGCGCTGGCGTATTCCTCATCCACCCCAAGCGCCACGAGTCGGACGAATTTTTCGATCCTCCTGTAGATCGCCTCTTGAAGTCCGGTTCACTAGGCGAGGGAATGGAGATCCTGGGCATAATGTGGGGAGGAATGCCGAATCGTCATGAGCCGATTTCGGCAGAAGTAATGTACCAAATCTATGCATCGCGCAGGATCGAATGCAGCAACTCGTTCTTTGGCTTTGATGGGTACCTAAACGAGCATAAGACTTGCCAGGTATTTTGGCGGATGAAGAACGATTTGGAAGGATTCGCTGCAAAGTGGCGAGAGAGCACTCGAGGATTATGCTTGATGAATTGTGTTGATGCATGATGATTGCGATCCTTGGCAATAAGAGGCTTGGGAGAGGCGATGATCATCTACCTTGGATTTTTGGCCTTCTTCATGCGATATCAGTACATCCATTTTGGTTCAAGTGACTTTTGGGCTCGATATCATCCGAAATGGAGGGTCTTCGTATCAATGCGTGTGCTTTCGATTGCACATTATCAAACTAGCATCTCCCAGTCCTGTCTGCCATATCCTCTATACCCGTGTTGCAGCATATCTCCAGCCAGCGCCCTCAAAGTAGGGAAACCTTCATTCCTGTCACTGCTTCAATGTCCTGGATTTTCAATTTCTTGGGCGTGAAATATCTCATGCCCAGGGCCTCACAGCACCCCCAGATCATGCCCGTCAATCAACCCTCCTAGCCAAAGACCAACGGTCCCGAGTCACCTGCTATACTGAAGCGGTATTGGTTATTGAAGCCATCCGCTATGGGGAAATATTCGTGTCGTATTTAATACTCTTCGGATCCTCTAATCTTTAGATTCTTTGGATCGCTGGGGTCGCTGTTCGGAGGCAGTGAGACGCGGACGGTGCCATCAATGCCGTTGACTCTACCCTTTGTGAGGCCGCTGGTCCCGTCTATCTTGAACACGTACGAATCCTTGTCATGACCATCTTCGCTGAAGTGCACAATACAAGTGGGTGCTGGGGCAATCAGTGCCCAGTCCAATGCGTTGTCCCCAGACATCCTATACCCAGATCCTTTCCACATTGTACCAAACTGAATTTGTTCGGGGGAGATACGTTGGTATTCGTCGAGTGCTTTCTGCGCACCCGTCTTGAGTTCGTGCATGCCCGATCCATGTTGTTTTCTGGTAGTCGGTTGCAACTCCGGCTGCGATCTTAGCCTCCAGGTGCGCATGTTTACCCAATCTTTCTTCGTATCCGCCAGGTCCGAAAACGGTCCTTGGTACTCTCATGATCGAAATCTGTAGGACACTGGACTTTTGCGTATTGGGCTGGCCAGTCCAGGAAAAGGACACTGACAGATCACTAAGAGCGCCTTCTGAATGATCCATGCTAAGGCACTGTTTGTCAAGAACCAGGGGCGATCCAAGGAGGAAAAATACCGGCTGGGAGGCAAATAACGTTGGGCATGTATTTATAGATTTATAGCATTCATGTTGTCCGGTAGGAAGGTATAGAGAACGCAGAAGACTGTTGAGGAAAGATGGACTATGCAACACAATGGATAACTTTATCGAAAATGAAAGCACCTGTACAGACGTAGAAGAGCCAGTTACAGTCCAATCGTGTGGCAATATATTTAGGGAGACGTTACTAGAGCCGATCTGGCAAGTGAGGGCTTCGGCACTACCTTAAGCGCCTCGAGACGTGTCAGATCCTTCCAACACCTTAGTAGCACACTGCTGCTGATTGAAAGGACCAATGGCCCGGTCCGCAGTCGAAAGGCCACCGGCCAACTGTTGGAAAAAGGGGAGTTTCAGGTATTTCGGCCAATCCCTGCCAGCAGTATCAGAATGCGCAACACCTTAGTCCACAAGAACCTTTTACACTCTTTCTCCTCCCACGTGCTTGGACATTCTGTAACCTGCAAGCCAACACCTTGACAAATCGACCGTAATTTAACAAAGGGGTAGGCAAAAATGCTACTAGTCGACAACAAATGTAAGTCTCTGATGCGCAAGGATTTGATACAGAAAAGATCCTTTGGTCCAGACCTACCAGCGCCTCCTGAGCCTCTACGCCCAACACTTGTAATCACGCCAAGCCAGACGCACCACGTAGTTCAGCTCCGTTTAACATATCCCGTCTCGTCTCGAAGCGGTCATCCTGTTGGCTTCGTACCTGGCGGGACAGTGCCGCTCTGCATATTTGTATGCCCCAGTGGATCACCAAGATTCTGTATGATGTTTTGCGTATCGCCTGGCACAGCGCCTTGGTTCGTTGCAGTGTCATCACCGAAATGACACACAATCCTGAGGCCCGGGTTCGTCGGGTCTTGCTTGTATGGATTGCATTTGGTTTGTGAGCAGCCGACATCCTTGGACGGTCTCCAGATGATACGATCACCATGGGTTCCAGCTCCGGTTGGTGCACCGGCGGCGTTGAATTCAGCTTCGAAGCTGTCTTGGCCGACACCGTAGTACCAGCCCTGGACGGCATCGTTGACAGTCATGGACAAGTCTCCTTCCCAAACGATTTGCTCATAAGGGACAAGTGAGCCACTAGTCTTGATATTAGAGAGAAGGCTAGGGTTCTTCTCTTCGAAGAAGGAAGGTTTGACTTACGTCCATCCTGGAGCTTGTGCTCCCATGCAATGTCCATGCACGCATGTATCTCCACATTGTTGTGCCCAGTTTGCCAGTTGCGTGTTCCATGTCAGAAGGCTGGTATCGCTATGGTTGCAGCGATGAAAGTTGATGTACCAAAGAGCGTTGGTTTGGAAGTCTGCGGAGACATCTGGTGCGCCTGGGAGACTACTGCATTGAGAGCTCATTTGGCCTGTGCCTGGATTGCCGGTCTGGCTGGTTGTTGCACTTGAAACTGGGCTGGGATTGGGAGGTGGGCTTGGGTTTGATGGTGGGCTTGGGTTTGATGGTGGAGTGGGACTTCCGGCTGCGCTCGTAAGTCCTGTCAGGCTTGGATATTGCGAAGCGCCTTGAATTCCAGTCACAATCGGGCCTCCGATGGAAGAGTTCGAATTTCCAGCCGTGCTATGCCTTACATAAGAAGTTGGAAATGGATTTGACCCGAGCGAGGTGGGTGTATTGGTCTGCTGTCCGGATTGGCCGTGTCCCCAGGGGCCTTCCGGGCCCCAAGATTCTTGGTTTCCCCATGGCTGCTGACCCCATTGCGGCATGGCAAGACATGATGAGAAAAGGAAATAAAATTTTGCAACGATTGAAAAGACAGTATGCTTCATGACTGGTATCAAGGAACGTTTAAGCCGATTTTGGGGATGTCTAGAGCCGGAGGTAAACAGAACTTATATGCCACTGTAGCAATCAATGTAATTTCCAGTGAAGTTCCAGCTAAAGCACGGTGAAGGATTTAACTAGCATCTAATGGTGTGCTCTCGTTCCCAATGAGGAATTTGCAGCGACAGGAGGTTGGTTTTACGGGCCTTGTGGTCAAACATCTATCGTTTCGACAAAGTCCTCCCCACCATTCACTGCAACTAAAATTCTGTGACAATGACCAAACTTTTGTCAGGATCGCAATGAAAAGATCCAACAAGTTCCTTGTCAGATAGCACATTACCAAATGCAGATCCTACGTTCTCTGACCTTGTGAGGTTATTACCCCGCTGTTGGGTTTCTAAGATGGATCAACCATTTCAGGGGCTAACAAGCGGTTGAACAAGTATTCTAACGCACGCTGGGCGATCAATGACTTGAATTGACGGATCGCCTCAATCTTATGAACTAGCGATCTGAATGCAGCATGGTCCTTTTTCTGCGCGCTTGGGTCTAAATGTGTTGATCGACTAAGCGATATCTCTATAGGCTCTATATTAGACATTTTGCGAGCCGCAATATGTCGATCAACATCCGTGCGAGGTATGGGAAAGAACAATTTCTCCGTTTCCTTCAAAAAGCTCTTCTAGGTTCATTCCGCTCAACCTCAAGGGTCGCTGACTACTGTAAAAATGTTTCAACCTCATATGCAAAAAATTGCTTTGTGCTTCCTTGCACTTAGATTTATACAGTCAAAGGCGCTCGTCCTCCCAGGGTTGCCCGGTTCCATCTTCCATTGCGCACCAAATGCCGCCCAAAACCACCCAGTTACGTCTCTCTTACCGAGCAATGGCACCACCCCGAGCGTAATCAATCAGTCAAGTACTGCTTTTCCGGGGAAGAACGAGCTCTCTCCCACCTTCAAAACCAACATCGGCTACGCCGTCGCCGCCTTCCTAGGTTACTATCTGGAGTATAGTCTTATCAGTGTCGAAGCATTCCCAGTACCGGTGCAGGATACTCAAGATCCCGACACCGTTCGAGACATCACACTCTTATTCGAATCGGAGGAGGGACACAGGCGCAAGAAGGAGTCGATACCTGCACAATGGGGCAACTGGCAAGAATCGGTCGATGCCCCCGCAGGACGTCAGGAAGGCAGCCAGATCCTTTGGAGCAGCGTCCTCTTGGACATTGTGCAAGCGAACGAGCGGTTTCTATTTTATTTTCAGCGGTTCGATTGGTACGGGGTTAAAATACAAAGAGGAGAAGCGGGATCCGGCCTAGATCCCCAAAGGGTATACTACGAGTTCTTCATTGAGCTGAGCGCTGAATCAGTCTATGTCGACGCGATCGATGGGAGTGTTCAACTGAGAAGCACGGTCCCAGGTAATACTACATCCTCCGTGGGTGGTCGCTCTTTGATACCTCCAAACTCGACCGTTCTACATCTAGGCAGTCGCAGCCCGTCTTTCAAGGAAAATGTTGCCACAGGCATTGCCGATGTCAAAACACACTATCCACTTTGCAATCTCCAAGTGGTCGACGCGTATCTTCCAACAACCGTGCGTGAGACGACGTATACCGGTTTAATTGACTTCGTCAAGCTCAGCTTCGAGTCGCCAGGTGACTTGTACCGATCCAAAAGTTCCCGACGCGGACGCTGGGGGAGTTGGGAGCCCTCAGAACCTAGCACCAGTGAAGCTTTCAGTCCACACATATTCTTTGATTGGAATTCATTCACAATGGATGTTGCGGCGGCGAACCAACTCCTGCAGGCCTCACAATACAGGTTCGCATGGGACAGTGTTCGGGTAATGTTGGGATCTGGCATAACTGGCTTGGAAGACGATAGGGTCTACTACTTGTTCCTGAGAGTGGACATTTCAGACTTGCAATTTAAAGCAGCTGCAGTAGATGTGCTTACTGGCCAAGTCATACGCACATTATAAATGGTTCTTTTTAAGGCGCTGCATTTCAGACTTGCGACCGAGCCAGGGCCAACTCAATACACGACCGTTCGGGGGGAAGCGATGGCTTGTGCTTAAAAAGGTGGAGGGATGGGATGGTTGCTGCTGCTATCTTGGGGGCGATCCGATCTAGTCCCTGAGTAAGGACAGTCTGATCTTGGGGGAACAGGGACCACTGTGATCAAAGCAACACGTTTTCCTGCAATCCACGCAACCCTTGTCGATAATCTCTACTTTCACCAAGCCAATAACGATTTCCTTTGGCAATGTTATGAACGCGGCTGGTTCTCAATTTCCACGCGTTGATCTCACCACGGGGTTCGACATGGAGAATTACAGTCATTCTTTCCACCCTCCTTCAACCTGAGAGCTTTCTGGTAATCTGGAGGGTGAAAAAAGGTGATCTGACGCTTTACTCTTCGCCTGGTAAAGCGACCATGAGGTACCGACGTCACGAGTTTTACAGCCGTATCAGTATGCATAATGCACCGCAGGGCTTTTGAAAAAGGTTATCGGTAAAGAATAGGTTATATGTCTGGCCAAGCTGTTGCGGTGTCTGGATGGGAGCTCGGTATACGCAGAGTATTGGAAGCTCTCGATCCCGTTTCACTGGCTTCGAATGTTCAGTCGCGTTTCGTCAGAAAATGCCCTCCAAGAGTCTCCTTGTTTCGCTTTCCAGAGTTCGAAAACCAATCAGAAATAGAGCAGAAGATGCTCACTTTCCAAACACATTCGGTCATACTCGAGTCTCTGTACCTCCGCACAGAACCAATCACTGGCTTTTGGTGCTGTGCTTAACTAAAACCGGATTTTGCACTATACCTCTGGGGCTGCATGTATTCTATCCCTGATTTAAAGCTACCCAGGTTGTCATAATTCGTATATAGATTTGGAAGAAAAAAAATCCCAGGCCCCCCCTTCTTATCAAACGACTTCGAAATACCAACTTCGCAACGGCTTATTACTGTTGTTAACTTTCTATATAAAATTTATGGAACACAGAGACGCGATTTTAATGGTTTTTGGATTGTTTTTACAAATACATCAAAGGACTTTTTTTATACCGAAATAAATATATAAAGTTTTTTGTCTTTTTCGTTGCCAGAATTGATATTTTTAAAAAAGGTTTAAGAGCTATGTGATTTCTATCGGAATTGAATAAATCAAATATTATTAAAATTGTATTTTAATATTCTATAAATTATATGTATAAACTTAATAAAAGCAATAACCTGTTTAATAAAATTAATATTCTGCAGTCGTTTGATGAGGGGGGGACCCAAAAAGTGGTTTTCATTCCTATGTATTAATTATGACAATTTGAGTAAGTAATATCAACGACGCTACTTCAGTCTTCGTCCTTTATAGATTTGTCTTCCTACGTCGTATATTCGTCATCGTCTGTCAAATATTCGTCTTCATCTTCTGTAAACTCTCCTCCCTCCTTACAGAATGTTCTTGAGATCCATTTTATCTTCTCTTTGCTTAGTCGCTGATGCGCGATCTGTCCAAAGGTAAGCTTCTCATTTGTGCGGACGAACATATCCGCACCATGGCTGAGAAGACGTAGTATGTCATGGTGGTTCCCCGAGACTACAGCATGACAAAGAGGTGTCCAGCCATCAGAGTCCTTAGCCTCCAAATCAAAATCTTGGCTGAGGTAAAGCTCTACCGTTTCGTCTCCGTGATCCCGGTTTTTGGTTGCTTTGTGTAATGCAGTCTTCGAAATATTGTCCAATATATCCGGTTTGGCACCATGGGTTAAAAGGAACCTATTCGATTCAATGTCCGCGTACTTCGCCGCTGTGTGAAGCGGTGTCTCACCAGCACTATTCTGTTGGTCGATATTTGCATTGCGATTCAAGTATAGCTCAATAGAAGCCTTCCCATTGTAATGATTCTGAGTAGCATAATGCAACATGGCATTAAGATTGTTATCGAGAGCGCGGTCGTCAGCGCCGTGAGCCAGAAGAAGTTGGTTGGTGATATTATTGCCGGATTTGGCAGCACAATGCAGAGCGACCACCCCTTTCCAACTCTTCATATGTATATCTGCACCATATCTTAAGAGCAGGTCCATGCATCATGGAGGGAAGTTCGCCCAAGATATATTGTTTGAGCGTCAATATTTGTGCCAGCCTCGATCAATGTGGCCGCGACATCTTCTGTTGTACAATTATGCAATGGAGTTGCTTTACTATCAGGCCCTAGGTCAACATCTGCTCCTTTCGCCAGCAATAATTTTACTATCGCAATATGTCCACCTCCGGCTGCGTACCATAGCGGCGTCAGACAAAGACCATCTTGAGTGTTTACAGCATCAGCAACAAGGTTGCAAGAGATATCTTGTGCCAGTATCTTGGCAGCTAATTTATCAAGCCCAAAGGCGGAAGCCGTATGGAGGGCTGAGAAGCCTTCTCGTGGAAAAAGATGATCCCAGTATTCTGTAAAAGCCTCCAGAATTGCTTTGTCGTTGTATATTGGAGCCGAGAGATCCAGATACGCTGCATCAGTGTCTGCAGATAATCGTGCGTGCTCATGCCAGTAGAGAGCGGCGTATGCATATAGGGAGTGATTCCTGTCATTGCCCCCAGAATTGATGTTGAGAGTTGGGTCTTGCAGAGTCGCAAAGCAAGTGTTTGCAATCTCCGTATGCAATTCACTCGGATTGAAACGAAAAAGCTCCAAGTCTGGATCGGTGTCTATGTCCGGTCTTAGAAGGTATTCCGCCACAGATTGATGGCTGAGTTGAACATGATCATTGTGCCATGACAGCAAATGACCGCAGATTTCGATTTGCTCTCTTAAATCCTCATCGGAGATTGTTACAGCACGTGAGCCACTTGGGCACAGACCTTTTTGAGATATCAAGTCTCCCAAATTGTGAAAGTGCATAGTTTCATGTGCTCCTGTAGCCCATCGCAGAATCAATGCTGCGAGAGGGCGACGATCCTTCTCAATTTGGAGAAGCATCCGCCCGTAAATGTTCGGTAGGCCTTTGGGGAGGGCCTTCAGTGTTTCCTCCACTTCAAAACGCTTCTTTTTCTTCAGTTCTCCAAGGACGAGTGCCGCCCATAGGAAAGTACCGTCGGCCCTGTCTTTGATTGCTGTAAAGACCGACTGACGCAAGTCTTCGGAATACTGCCTTTCAGAGGCTACTTCGTCAATTCTCTCCTCTATGAAATAGTCGATATCCTGTGCGACGTTACTTGTACCATTTTCGTCCAAGCGCAATTGAGGGATCCCAGTGAGCCTGAGACGGATACAATCTGGATATTCACGACTGGTAATGAGTACCTTCAATCGAGATGTCTGTGAAATCGACTCGGACGAACCAAGCACTTTCCGCAATTTGACGAGAAAAGCATCGACGGAATTCTCATCACACTCGTCGAGGCCATCAATGACGCAATACAATTTTTCGAGTCTGGGATCTTGGATAATGCCCTCGAATATTTGCCAGAGAGCTTCGAACGACGTGTTTGTGTAATGAGCCTGATTCGAGCTCTCGAAACGTCTCGATATGTGGGAAGCCATCTGTGGTTGCTGATGGATTATGTGATACTGCAGCCCTCTAAGGATGCATTTGGCTGAGTTTCGTCTCTGGTCTTGGTTATCGCAGAAAAAATAGATCAACTTTGCTTGACCGGAAGCGACAAACTTTTTCTCCATCTCTTGAGTGATGTAGACTGATAGCATAGTCTTGCCTTTACCTGGACCAGCAGAAATCCAAAGAAAGCCTGGTTCGGAGCGCAACCATGATTGAAATCTATCGTTACTTTTGGTCCATTTGCATGTACCATCTACTATCTGGCCCTTTCTATTGACAATTTCTGATCTAGTCACAGAAGGATCCGATAGGAAAAGATTGTCAACGGCTTTGGAGGATGCTAGAGGCAATGATATCCGTCAGTGAGTGAACAATCATGCTTGTCGGTTTCGCGTTGCCAAGGCTTACCGAAATAGCTAGGATTCTTTACATCACCTATACGAAAGAAATTATTAGAAGCTTAAGACTATTTAGGAGTCAATACGAATTCTTCAGTAAGAAGTAAAGGATGATCACTGACCGTTCATATGCTTGTCCGGCCTTTGCACTCGCTTCGTCGGCGGATCACTTGCTCCAATTCCTGGTACCTTTTCGGCTTGATCATCTGTTTCTTCCATGGGGAGGTATTCCAGCCAAACCGTCTTTGAAAACTTTGTAACCAGAATCGAGCCTCCCATCAAAACGACACATCTCCATGTGATTTTTGTTTATGTAGTCCCTGTGTTCATACAAACGGGATCTGAAACACGAAGACCAATCCAGGACAACGTGGTATCATATCAGTATATTACAGAATCTGCGACGAATGGGTAGATATCGTTGGAAATATAGCTCATCGATGCGCATTTTCCCATCTGGGATATTGTGCGACGGGAAATCTGTACGGACCTTGCCATTGAAGATAGAAAGCCCGGTCTTCCCCGCCGATTCTTGAAGGCTACAGACCCTGAGCTTGCCTGTATCAAGGACATCTTGAAAGTTTCTCGCCCAGTTATCGAGCTTTTCATTGTCTGGCTTGAGGCCGCGAAGAATTTTGTCATTGGTATTGAATGCCGCATTAGCAATGCTACTGAGAAGCAGCCCCCATTTAGCATCATCCGAGCCGAGATGTGGAGTCCCAAAGAAGATGACTGCCCGTGTTGATGCGTAAAGATCATCCTTGCCTGTCTGCGACTGCTTTCTGGATTCATTCAGAGCCTCTTTGACCAGTAGCCCACCGAGACTGTGAGCGACAAAGATGATGGGCCTGCCCCGACATTTGGACCGTGTACGCTCGCCCGAGACTCGATTGAGAAGGGCCTCACCGTGTTGAGAGATGTTCAGTTGGTTGGCAGGACCGCTGAAGAAATGGCTAATTCGCGAGTCGTAACCGTATGTGAGGATGCGGACGTTGTCTTGATCCTTTGGTAGTAGGTCTTTGGGCCAATAGATTGATGAGTCTGGCTTCGAACGTGATGGTGAAGGATCCTTGGCTCTTTTACCAAACAGGCCACGCGCGAGAGTATGTCGATACAATTCGGCGGTATCATCTTCATTGCCAAAATGCCATGTCTTCCTAGGGTGGCCTTGAAGTCCATGGACAAAGATGATATCTGCGATCAGAGGTTGATCATCTGGCTCATGTAGCAGTGTCAGACCATGCTCATGGACGTTGGTAGGCGCATTCTCCTGAATTTGTGGACGTGCATCCTCCATTCGAGGTATTGCAAGGTATCTATCCACGCAAGGAGCTTGACTCCTGAACTCCGTCCATGCAATCGAATACTTTGGGGCGAAGCTCGGCCCTCAGCTATTGGTGAGATCCAAGGCACAAGGACAACGACACATGATCAACAAGAAGCCTCTCCGATGCAACACACAACAGTAGATGTTGAGAACGATGACGGAAGATGGGGCTTTGAAGGGAGATATCAGATAACCACACAACGGTCGCACTTGCCCACACCTCAGCTCCTCAGCCTCGCCAGCAGCCCTGCTTATCGCTTTCGCTTAGAATGGTTACTGTCAAGAATTAGTTCACTGTCACCCTCCGTTTTCCCGTCGAGTGGAATTTTCAGAAATTCCAAAGATTGCTGATTTATTATTTTATCATTTTTATTATTATGATTTTGTTAATTTTTATATATTATATAATAATTCAAAAAGTTTATTATTTGATAAAAAATTTCTAATTTTCAAATTATATACTTTTTAAAATTTATTAAATTTGAAGTTTAAAGTTTAAAGTTTAAAATTTTAACTTTAATAAAATATTTTGATTAAAGTTGTTTAAAAAATTAAGAAAAAAGATTAATAAAAAATAATTAAATAGAAAAAGTTTTTGATTTTTAATTTAGTTTCTTTTATTAAATTATTTAAATTCTTGTTATATAAAAAAAGAATAAATATTAATAATCATAAAGATAATAAAATAATAACATAGTAATTTTTGGAATTTCTGAAATTCTATTCCGAGCATCGACGGGAAAACCGGGGGTGACGGTGAATTATTTCTTGACAGTAGACCAATGCCACTGATCATCGACGACGGTACCTTTGTGTCCCGTCGTGCCAGTCTCGTGGGGGACAAAAAAAGCTGGACTGTCCTTTCACAGGAGACAATGCCCCCAATTGGGCCTTTCTACGTACACAAAAATGTGTATTTCTCTTCTACTGAACCCTCGCCAGCTTAGCCCTTCTAATTCAATATTCTGAGTATTCTGGGTTGCTGGTGGACGTAGATACAGGTATTTGATGGGTGGTGAAGGCCGAATTCGAGTGGGGGTTCAGTCCAGCTTTTTTTGTCCCCACGAGCCACTCTCCCACGGAGCAGACAAGCGAGTATATTAATGGAGAAGGATGACACCCCCCGATCCCCCAAACTCGAGTGAGTTGTACGGTATTTGCAACCTCGTAACAAGATCTAGTCTACGAAGATCCCCAAAAGTCTATACGCACAGCTCAAGCGAACATAGCGGATTTATTTGTTAACAGGTGACTCCCGCTTCACGATCGGCTTCTCGCCCGACACGAACTTGGAGTCGCTCTCCATGGTATCGGCTGGGGCATCTATGGACTCAGCATCAGCAAGATCTTGCACCCAGGTATACAAAGGGAAACGTGACCTACCGTGCCTCGAGTACAACTTCCGCTCATGCTCATCGTACTCTCCCGCCCTGCCTGACTCCACATCCGCCCTGGAAACTCCCAACTTACTCTTCGCCAAACCCATACTGGCGAGAAAAGCCACCGTGTCCTTCCACTCTCTCTCCTTCCTCGCCCTACCCCAATGCAATTCCTCGGCCATGAGATCAATAACCTTAGGTAAAGCTTCCAAGGCTGCCTGCGCATTCAGGAACGCAAGGCGTGTTCGGCGGGCCAGAACATCAACAGCAGTCTGCGCGTACTCGTGGCGCACAGCATAGCGTATCTCGCCATCGACGAACGGGTAGAGACCCGAGATCTTGATGCCGCGAACTGGAAACCGTTGTTCAGTGGGCGAGGACAAAGCAGCGACAGTCCAAGCACGATCGCCGTAGGATTCGCAGAGATGCTTCGCGACAAAGGTTTCGATGCCAAAATGCTGGATGAGGTTTATGAACAGCGTTTTCGAGAAGCCGTGCGCGCCTATCAAGCGGACTTGATGAGTTTGGCAGGTTCCATCGAGAGGGGCGCTGTCGTCCATCATCTCCGTACCGCTAACACGGGGAACGTTGAATAGGGGCGCAGGGCGAAGCTGGAAACGGGAGATCGCGTCGTCGACGGTCTCTTCAGCCATCTGCCTGTAGGTTGTCCACTTCCCACCTACGCAGGTAAGGAGGCCGGAATCTGAGGCTGTGATGAGATGGTTGCGGACGAGGGATTCGGTATTCTTGGCTTCTGGGTCTTTGACTAATGGACGGATACCTGACCAGGCTGCAAGGACATCGCCGCGGCGGACGTTGATGTCAGGGGCAAGGTAGGAGCGAATTTCGGAGAGGATCCAGTTGATTTCTTCTTCGCCTGCAATGGGATTTGGGGTTATGTTTGTTGGGGCATCGGTGGTGCCAGCGATTGTGTTGCCTTGCCATGGGAGGAAGAAGATGACTCGGCCGTCTGACGTTGAGGGATCGATAAGGCCCATTTTTGAGGGACTGTAGTAGCCTGGCAGTATTACGTGAACGCCGGAACTGGGAGCGACGATTTCGCTGACGTTTCGATCATCCATCTTGCGTATTGAGTCTGTGAAAGGTCCTGTAGCATTGATGATGCCTTTCGCTTTGATACTGAACTCTTGCGGTCTCTTCCCATCTCTTTCCTGCACCAAGTCTTTGACCCTAGCACCAATGAGTTTACCATTGGCATCTTTCTCAAGGCCCGTCACCTCGACATGATTGACCACGGTAGCTCCGTAAAGTGCAGCAGTCATCGCCAAGGAAACATTCATTCGTGAATCATTATGAGCGCCATCTACTCCCGTCAGCATGTCCACGTAATTGCACCAGAAAGCTGGAGCCATGGAGAAGCCTCACAGAGCAGCACTCACCATAATAGACTAAAGCCCCAAACAAATTATCCTTCCTCAACATCGGAAACGCATCCATAGCCCTCGACTTCGTCAAGAAGTACGAGCTCTCAATCCCCTCCGATCCAGCCAGTAAATCATAAAACTTAGTCCCTGCCCAAAAATACGGTGCCTGCCACCACTTTTGAATCGGAATCATAATTGGAAGCCACATGGACAAATGCGGCGCCGTATCCAGAAAGTATTTCCTCTCGCGGAGCGCTTCCCTCACAAGTTTGTACCTGGACAGCTTCAGCCATAGTCACAGCCCTGGCTCATGCGGTAGATGCCGTACTGATTGTAATCCAACTCCCAAACCGCCTTCTCCAAATACCGAACCCCCCCATGAACCAACTTCGTACTCTTGCTGCTAGTCCCACTAGCAAAATCGTCTCTCTCAACCATCGCGACCCTCAATCCCCTTGTAGCGGCATCGAGTGCAATCCCCGATCCAGTTGCCCCACCTCCAATGACCAGCAAATCGTAGGGTTCAGCGTCATCTTCCTGCACCGTTACTTCATCCGAGCGATTGTTGCCCAAGAGGTTGCCCAATATGCTCCCGGCTTTTTGCGCTGTCGTTTGCGTGCCATTGCTTCTTTTGAGATTTGCGATTTGCTCTTCTCGGCTCTTGGTCAAAGGGAACCGTGGGGGATCGAGGTGGCCTTCTTCTCCGTATTTGGGTGGGGGGACTATTGCTGGATCTGAACCGGGTAGGTTTCGAGGGCGGTAGGAGGCGTAGAGGATACCACCACCGGCGCCGGCGGTGGCGGTTGTGTAGAGGAGGGGTCGAAAGAGGCGGCTTCTCGTAGCCATGGTATAGAGACTTGAGGGGGGAAAGCTGGGGAGGCTAGGATGTGGATTCAGATCCTTTCAGGTATGTTACCGGTCCATCATTTCTTTGACATCCTCATTGCTAGAACTACTCTTGATCAACCCAGCATTGAACTCTTCAATTGACAACATGTAAAGGGAGACTGAATACTAAGAAGTTGGTGATGGAGGAATGGCATCGTGCCGGCCAATTTTCATTTCCGGCCTCCGAAGTGACGCCGATACTCATATTTCCTTGCACCTTAAGCAGTGGGCAGTGAAAAGGTCGAGAGCAGTACTGATGTTCTGGGTTGTGTGGTCTTGACAAGTTTTACGTGCAACTGTTGCTACCCAATGAACAAGTTCTTCTAAATGAAACCGCTCAGGAAGCTTTCTCCCTCTGCTCCAAATTCCCCAGCCCATTCTCCTTTCCCTCATTAATCCCCTCTCCTACACTCGTCAACGCCAATTTGTGCGAAGAAACCGATTCCTGCTGAGCCTCCGGAACATAATTCTTCGATTTCCAAGGCTTGACGTGCAATCTATACATATTATCCACTTCCTCCAAAGACTTCCCTTGAGCTTCCAGGAGGAAGAAGTAGACGACCACCGAGGCGGTACCGCAACATGCGGCGAAGACGTAGCCATAGCGGAAGTCGATGGCGTTGGTGATGAAGGGGGTAAAGAAGGCAATCAAGAAGTTCCAGATCCAATTGGAGGCTGTAGACATGGACATGCATTGAGCTCTATAGCGGGAGGGGTAGAGTTCTCCTGTTACCGTCCATACCATTGGGCCCCATGTACTACATCCGTAAATTAGCCAAAAATCGCATTTGGAGGAATCGTTGGACTTGCCTCGCAAAAGCAGCAATAAACAGACAGGCAAACACAATCATAGCCGTCCCAGCTTTAGGCGTGTTTTGAGGTGTGGTTTGATCCAACGCGAAATGTCCCACACTGGCAAAGACCAGGAAGCACATGCCTGTGTCCCGTCAGCACTTGCAAATAGAATGGTGGAAGATTCTCATCACTCACACATCCAAGCCCCCCCAAGTATTAAAGATATCCGACGACCAAACCTCTCAACAAAGTAGAGGCCAGGGAACGTACAAACGACATTGACAGTACCAAGGATGATTTGCGTCTCGTAGCTGTTTGTCAACCCCGTTGAGACGAATATTGTAGTGCCGTAGTAGAAAAAAAAGTTCGCTCCAGTGAGCTGCTGGAAAGCCTGAAGTGTGATGCCAAGCGTGGTTCGATATGCCATCCTGGGCCCAGTGAAGACCTCCCACCACTGATGGTTCCCACCAGATTGCTCAGCATCAAGAGCTTCTTTCATCTGAGCCAATTCCAGGGCGACCTTGCGATTATTGTGCGAGACACCCAACAACCTAGTCATCGTATCTTTCGCTTCTTCAGGACGCCCTTTGCGGAAAGCATGCTTGGGTGTTTCGGGGAAGAAAAGGATGCCGACTCCCAACACGATTGCCCAGAGAAACCCAATTCCCATAGGAATCCTCCAGCTCGCTGTGTTTTGTATTTTTTCTGTACCAAAATTGACAATGTTTGCGAAGAGGATACCGATGGTGATGAAGAGTTGGTACATGCTGTTTGCATTAGCCAAGCTCCAGTAGTAATCCAAGGGCCCTCATACCACACAATAGCTCCTCGCACGTGACTAGGTGCCGATTCAGATTGAAACAGCGGCACCAGAATAGACAGCGCCCCAATCCCCAGCCCGGCTACCCACCTCCCAATCACAATCTGGTACCACTCCGTATTGGAAGCAATCTGCACGATGACCCCCACCATGAAAACAATACACCAAGCCGATATAGAGTATTTCCTCCCGAATTGGTTCGCAAAAGGCGCAGCAGTGAGGGCACCAATTAACGTCCCAACGGAAAGCTGCCCTCCAATCAGCAATTATGCCCTATTTCGAAAGCGTAATGGCTCACCAATCCAACAATCAAACCCGACCTCACATTCGAGAATTGGTACGTCTCCCCCGGACCTTTGGGGTTAGGCCCGTACGTGCCAAAACGCATGAGGAAATCGTTCATCTCGAGGAAACCGGAGATTTGTCCAGTATCGTAGCCAAAGATCAGACCACCCATGCTCACGAGAATGCCCATCACAACAACGCGCCATGTAATCAGTGGATAGGGCGTGTCGTCGTATTCAGCGGGGTCACGATCAAGTATGTCGGGGGCGGGTACTTGAGTCTCTTTTTCTTGGGTGAGGGAGGAGGAAGGAGAGGCCTTGAAGCGAGAGAGGAGACCCATAATGGCGGTGGGACTGAATCGGGGGTGTACAATTAATACTCGTCACCAATGGGTTCTCCACTGGAAAAGATCTTGGCCGAGCAAAGCTGTTTATATTCACGACGAAAGGCCCAAGCAAGAGGCGTAGCTCAGTAATGCGAAGAAATAGCAATACAAGCTCATACCTCAGGCCGCACAAGAGGGGAAAGTAAGGATCAACGGTCAGAAGGTTTGTAAAGATGTCGGACCGCTTGAGGGGATGGTGGAGGCGCCGGTGCTTCCGCCATCTTCTTATTCCCACGACCTTGGCAGTATGTAGCGTCAACTGCAACAAGCCTCATCGGACTTGGACGTTGGGAAAGCGACGAAGCCATGCAAACGACCAGGGATGCAACCCCCGTTATAACGATGTTCTCCCCAAATCGCTATTATTGTAAGAATCATGGATCTCTTGGTGGTAAGTCGTTATCACCCTAATCTGGTACATAGCAATATCGCGAGAATTTCAGCCCCATGTCGCTAGGTATGTTATATGTATTTTTTGCTTAGCCTCCAATATTTTGGTGCATGAGAGAAAAAATACATGGTAGTGTAGACAAATTACTAAGATGTGAAATTTTAAAATTATGCGAGGGGACCCTGCTGTGGGAAGGCGAGATGTGAACATCCCAATTAGTCAGCAGTATTAGTATTTAGCTACCCCATTGCCTCAGTTACTCAGACTCTATATACTAACACCCTTCGGGGTTAGCCGCTGCTGACTACGTACGTAATAGTTATAGAATCTGAGTTCAAGAACATATAATTTTCTTAAATATAGCTTAATCCTTTCCTTATTTTTATATTTTAATTTCTATTATACAATATTTATATATCTTTTATACAAAGATTATTCTCTTTCTCGAGCGTATTCAAACGGCGTCTTAATTAACTAATTTTATTAAGTTAAAAAAAAATTATCTTAATATAAAAGAAAAGTTAAAATTTTACGCCTGGGAGCCTGGGCTCTCCCTTTTTTATTTTTTTATTTATACTTTAATATCTTTATATTTATTATATAATATTTATATACTTTCTATACAAAGATTATTCTCCTTCTCAAGCGTATTCAAACGACGTCTTAGTTGATTGATTTTATTAAGCCAAAAAAAGTTATCTAAGTATAAAAGAAAAGTTGAAACTTTACGCCCCGGGTAATCCCCTTTGCAAATTCTTACCTTTACTTCAAGTGTTGGGGTTTTCACCCATTTAGCTTAGCTTAGCTGATAGGATAGGTAGATGGGAATCTACTAGGATTCCCTTGATCATCAATTCCACTTATACTAATAAAGACTATAAATTGTCTATTTTTCTACGCGGTTCCTTAATAAATAATAGCAATAGGTAGTTAAACGATTATCAAACTAGTTATATTTTAAGTAGATACTAGTCTAGATTAGTATCTAAATAATCAAATTTAGCTTATATAAAATTAATATTTAATATAACCAACGGATCTAACAGGATTAATTAATTATTTAAATTATTAATTATTTCTTATTAATAATTTAAATATAAGAATTCGATAAATAAGAATCGGTATAATTAATATTATTAATATAATTACTAACTATTTATTTAGTTAAATTTAATTATTTTAATAAGCCTAAAATACAAAGCTCGGTATTTAACTTAATTAGGAAGTTTTGTTATTTATTATTATATTTTCTTTAATTACTTCGAAAAAACCTTAAGAAGAATTATTATTAAAATCTTATTATATTATTTTTCTTAATATTTTATAATTATATTTTAACTCTTATAACTATCCGAACGATCTTTAATACTTTCTTTCTAATTTTAAGTATTAAAAAAGGAGGAACCTGAAATTTATCTCTTATATTTAATATTTTATTTTTATTTTATTATTAAGGTAATTACTTTATTATACAAACTGTTTTAAAAGACCTTAAAGGACAACGGATCTTATATTAAAAAAAGCTATTTTCAATTAATATTAAAGCAAATTATTTTATTTAAAAATAAAAATTAATTATTAATTATTTACCTTATCTCTTGGACCAAAGATAATATTAATCGAAGTCTAATTATTATAATAATCAAGGATTTTCGTAAAAAAATAGAAAATTTCCTGCTTTCTAAATACTTTTAGGCTTAATTTATAATTTATAAAAGCTAAGATTAATTAAAGGAAGTAATATAACCGGCTTTTAATCTTTTATTTACTTAATTTATTTTTTAATAAGTATTAGCAAATCTCCCGATTCGGATTAACAAGCAATTATCGGGAATTTTTATTTATTTTTTTACTTTTTTAAATAAAACTTCAAATAAAGGTCCTACTTAAAAAGAGTTAAAGGTAAAAAGGTTATTAGCCTTACTTTTCTTATCTCCAGGAAATCGGATTTTTTTAATCGATCCCTTTTATTAAGTTTTTTAAATCTTTTAAAGAGCTTTTTATAATATATTAATAAAGAATAAGCAAACCTTGTTAATCCTTAGATTATTTTCCCTAAAATAAATAAGGGGAGACCCGGGTTTAATCCCTTATTCGGGGTAATAAGATAGCTAAATAATCTATTTTAGGGAATATTTGCTGGTATTAGAGGATTTTTATTTAAAAATAATTAATTAAAAAAAGGAAAATAATCTTTTAATTAAGATTATTTTTAAAGATTAAATTTATAACCCGATATCTCGGAGTAGATATTAAGAACTATTAAAAAAATAATAAACTCGAATTATAAATTAACTTCCTTAATATTTACCTTAAGGGCCTTAGGGACCTGCAGGATAACAAGGTCTATTAAACCCTTTAAAAGAACCTAGGCTAATAACTACTTATAAAAAAAGCAAGAAATTTAATATTTTAGAATTTAGCTTTTTTTACCTTAATTTAAAAGAGTTATATAAATTAGAAGATATTATCTTTAAAAATAAAAAAATAATTTATCAAGAAGTTTATATTTTTTATAAAAAAGTCTAAGACTTTAAATAGATAAAAGGAAAAGCTTTAATATAAAATAATCTTTTGATATATTTTCGAAAATTAGCTTTATCTTAATAGTTAAATACCCTTTTTTAGGATAAAAAAAATACCTTAATTTAATTAGAAAACAAGCTAGAATAAACTCTCGTATAATTATAAGAACGGTTCAAGATTTCTATATTATTAACTTTAATAAAGCTTAATAATAAAATATATTTAATAATCGATATAAGGAATTGTAAAGATCCGGCTTTTTTTATATAAAATATAATTAGGTTTGCAAATCAAACAAGGATTATTAATAAATACACCTAATATATTTAAATATAGAATTATTTAAATATTAAATTATAAAAAATAATAATCCCGCCTTCGATATAAACTACTTTGAAAAGTTTTATAAAAGAATTAAATATAAAGAAAGAAATATAATATTAAATAGTTAATAATTAAAATTTTTATATTAGAAAAACAAAAAAGGAATAAGACCGGGATCGAAAATAATAAAAAAATAAACTTAAAAATTAATTTTTGGAATAATTAAATAGGTTTTAATCTTATTAATAGCCGTCTAGGTTTTTTGGTTAAAGATTTTCTTTTATTAATCTTAAAGCTTTTAAACCTTGTTTTTACGAGCTTAGACTTATTAATTCGGGTTATATAACGCCTTTTTTATATTATTTATAATAATAAAATATTTATATTTACCTGAATTAATAGTTTTAATTTTAAAAATATTTAAATCTAATACTAGCTAGTTAATCTTAATAACAAAATAATATATTAGGCTTAAAGTTAAAAAAAGAAATAAAAATACCGAAATAACCTTTATTAATAACTATTATAAATATATAGCTAAATTAATATCTAAGTAATAATTATAAAAATTAATATAATAAGATTTAAACTTATAACGGGTAAAGATATCTTAATAAAAAGTATTTAGCTAATAATAAATATCAAGCTAATAATAGGTATTAAAATAATAACGGATTTCGGGGGTATAATAAATATTAAGGAACTAATTTAAGCAGGAATTTCCTAATAAGAAATTAGTCCTTATTTTAATAAGCTTATTATAAAGAAATATAGTTTAACGATTATTTATAAGAAAAAACCTATTAAAATAAAATAATTTACTTTGATATTCAAGATTATTTAATTGTTCTATAAGATCTTAATATAATATAATACGAGAATAATAAGAACTTTTAAGAAATACCTGAAAACAAGGAAGACTCTATTAAATAGAAAGAAATTAATATTAATTTCTTAATTATCTTTTATTATATATTTTCGAGCAAAATCCTAAATAATAAGGTTAAATATCGTTAATATAGAAAGGCTTTTATATTAAATAATAAATTATATTTATATTTGAAGATCCGATATAGAAAACCGGTATTATTTAAATTAAATAAAAATTACTTTAAAGAATATATTAAAAAGGAAAATAAATAATTAATACTTTAAATAATTATTTCGATTACCCTTCTAATTACGGAGAATAAGATATTATTTTGTATTTAATATTATTTTATAATTTAAGGTAATTTCGAATTAAATTAACTTAATATAGTAATATATATAAATATAAGGTATTTAATAAATTTAGGCAATAAAGTATTCCTGAAAAAAAATATCTTTAATTTTAATATTAAAAAATATAAAATATTAATTATTTTAAAGGGAATTAAAGCAAATCGATATATTATAAACAAATTTATTACCTTGCCTTTTTTTATAAAAGGCTAAAAAATAAATAATAAAAAGGTTTTCTTTAAGTTTATAAGAACCTTATATATTATTAATAATTTTAAAGTTAATATATTTATTAAAATAAATATTTTAGGCTTAAAGTAATATATAATCGATATTTTAAATTAAAAGGTTATTTTCGGTTTATAAAATATTAATATTCTAATATAAATAACGGCAAAGAATAATATCCGAGTATAATATATCGTAAAAGTAAATCGGAAATAAATCTTATTTTTAAAGTTTATAACCTAGATATTAATAGGAATAAAAGGGAAATTTAAGCTTTTAAAAAAAGATTATATATTTAATCTAAAATTTGATAAGGTTTACGCCTATTTTACGGACTTAGAAATAAGTTTTATAATTATTAAAAATAATAAGGATTTGCCTATTATTTTATTTAAAAATTAAAAATTAAAAATTATAATAAAATATAATATAAAAGAAAGCTACCTAATTAATATAAAGAATTATTCCTTAATAATAAAGACTGAAATTGCCTAAGAAATACGCGATTATTAACTTAAATTTTAAAAATTAAAATCTTAATTTACGAAGCTTATAATAAATTTAACTTTAAAAATTAAACTTTAAAACGGTATAATTATTTATAAAGAAAAAAAACGGATAAATATTATAAAAATAATAACCGAATAATACCTAAAAATTTAAAAAAATATAAATAATATTATTAATATCTTAGAGCCAGAATAACTTATTATTTTATTTATTAATAATTAATAGTCCTTTAAAGTAAAATTAAATAATAAAATTTATCTCTTTAAAATAAATATTAGAGTATTTATAAATAAGAAGTTCAATAAGATATATAAATAAGATAAAATATTATAATTTAAAGAACTTATACCGTTTGCTTTTCTAGTCTTTATCGTATAGAAAACGGTTTATATAAATAAGGAAAAAATATTATAATAAAAAAGCTATATAATAATAAATATTCGAGGTTTAAACAAAATAACAGTAATAAATAATTATTTATTATTATTATAAGGAGATATTATTTTAGTTTTATAAAGCTATCCTTTTCTAATAATTATTAATTATAATAAGCAATTCTATTTTTTCCTTATTAAGAAAAAAGATAAATATAAATTTATAATTATCTCCTATTACAGGGCGGAGAATTATAATATAACCTTAATAAGTTATAAAGGGTTAATATCTTATATTTAGAGACAAATAGACGAATTTCTTTGTCCTTATTATAGCTTTGCTCGATATTATATAAATAATATTATAATTTTCTCTTATTTATTCGAAGAATATTTGCAATATTTAAATATAATATTTAATTTGTTTTTCAATTTAAAGATTATTTTAAAATTAAAGAAGTCTTATTTAAGCTATCCTTTAATAACTCTTTTAAATTAAAAGGTAGATATTTTTGGACTTATTATTATTAAAGAGAGAATAGAAGTTATTAAGCAAATCGAATTTCTTAATATTTTTGAAACCTTGGAGATTTATATAAAGAAAGCTAATTAATTTAAAAATAATATTAAATAATTTGCTCAAATTGCCGAACCGCTTTAAAAGAGAAAGATTAAATTATTTAAGAAATTATTAATTAAAAATAATTATATAAGAAAAATATATTTAAAAATAGCAGTTTTTGAACCGATTAAAATAGAATTAAAATTATTCGAGTTTCTTTAAAAAGCTTTAATTTTGCAAATTTACTTAATTTATTATAATTTAAATAAGTAATTATATTTTAATCTAAACTCTTTAAAATAATAAAAAATTATAATTATAATTTATTATATAAAAAATAAGCTTTTAAATTATAAATATAGCCGTATCAAAATCAAATTTATTATATTTCTTTCGAAGCTTTTAAATAGGGCCAAAATAAATTATTAGTTTATTAAATTAGAAATAGCTAGATTAATCTAAATATTAAAAAAATTATATTATATAATTATCCAGAACCTTAGGAAAAAAGTTATTATTTATATTAATTATTCTTTTATTATTAATATTTTATATTAAATAAGATTAAATATATCCTTTATTAACTATTTAAATCTAAGATTAGTTTATACTTTGTAATATATATTATAATTCAATTTTGATATTCGGTAGAAAAAAGGGAAAAAGAATATAATTCTAAATATATTATTAAAATTAGTTTAGAAAGGAAAATATATATAAAAGAATAATATTAAAAGAATATTTAATAATATCTTAATATATAATTTTATTATAATTGAAATATCGCCGGACTTCAAGAACAAATTAGAAACTGTTTATATCAAAGATAATAATTGATTAAAGATATTAGAAGCTCTTTAAAAGGAGTAAAAATATAAAGAAATTGTTAAATTGTTTAGAAATAAGCAAACTTAGAATATTATAAAATAAGAAAGGCAAAATAAAGAGTATTTGTTTATTAAAAATAAAATAAATATTATTTAAATTAGGCAATTCTTGCTCAGAGATAATTTAGTCTATTTTATTAATATTTTTAATAAACGAGAATATTTTTATATATTAAATTTTAAAGAGCAAAAATTATTTTATATAGCCTATAATCAATATAATTATACAGGATTTTATTATACTTATTAGAAGCTAGTAGAAAACTACTATTTCCGATATTTAATAAGGAAATTAAAGCGATATATTATTTATTATTTAGAGTACTTTTTGCCCTCTCTAAGGTCTATTTTGAATAATTCTATAAATACTTCGATTAACTAGTCTCTAAACGAAATTATTTATAAAATTAAGCTTTATAAGGGAGCAATTGATATTCAGGGGAAATTATAAACAGACCTTATAAAAGCGCGAAATCGATATCGATAAGAAACTATTGATATTATCGCGTTTATATAAATAAAATCTAAACGAATTTATAATTCAAAATACAAACTATTTCAAATAAGTAAGGGGGAATTCGCTTTTTTTAAATTATATTATAAATATCGCCTATTTAATCTTAAAAACTATAAGCTCTCAAACTAATATATTGACTTATTTAAGATTATCAAGAAAATAAAGACGTTAGCTTATAAACTCGAATTGCCTCCGATAATAATAATATACTTAGTAATATTAATAGTAATATTTGAACTAGCGTTAAAGGGCAACAATCCTTATTAACGATTAATCTTAAACAGTCCTGAATTAATACTAGATAATACGGAGTAAAAAAAGGATTAAAACTCCTATAAAATTGAACGTTTGCTTAATTATAAAATAATAAATTAATTAAGAAAAAATTTAATTAAGAATATCAAATATCTTATAAAATAAAAAGGATAAGGCCTTATTTATAATATTTAATATAAAGCCGAAGACCTATAAAGAGTAAAAGAGATAATAGAGGAGTACGATATCAAATTTAATATTTACTCTTAAATATATAGGAGCAGTATTAGTATTTTTAGATTTTAATATATTTTAATAGGAATTTATAAAGATTTTATATAAAATTTTATTAACTTTTAACTATAATTCGCGTTATAATATTATTTTAATACTTATATATTTATTAGTTTAAATTTTCTTTAATTAAAGTTATCTTTCGAACGTAAACTAATTAAATTTATATTAAATATTTTTAAATTAATTTTATTCCTTTTGTATTTATCAAAACTCAGATTAATAACTATAATATTTTATTTTCGAATAATATTAAGTTTTTTCGAAATATTAATTCTTATCTTATTAATTTAATTTTCTAAAATTATTTTATTTATATAATAATTTCTTAATTAATACTCCTCTATTAATTGTCTGCCTAAGTTCTATTATAATTCTAATAAAAATAAAAAAGTAAAAGCCGGTAGACGGGAATCGAAAGGAAAAAAAGGAATTAAAGTTTATAAATTATCTTTAAAATAAAAAATTTAATATAAATAATATTATTAATATTATATTTTTTATCGGATATTATTTAAATATAGATTTAATATTCAAAGTAATTAAATCGGGTATATTTACTAAAATCAAATATATTTTTTTCTTAAATATATTTGCTATTAAATAGTTTAATATTATTTAAGTTAATTATAAAATATTTATATAAGAATTTAGGAAGCAAAAGGGCTATTTAAATAACCTATTTACTTAACAATATCTTAAGGTATTTAAATATATTATATTTTAAGATTCAGAATATTCTAATCCCGGTTTCGAGAAGATTTAAAGAGAAAAAAAGATTATAATAAAAAATTATATTTTTAATATTAAATATAAATAAGAATTTTATAATTATAATAAAATAGAAAAAAATAAAATTACCCTATTTATATATAATAAACCGAAAGTAATTAGGTAATTTATTTACCTAATATTATTTATACTTAAATTGTTAAAGAAGACAAATATAAAGATAATAATAATCAAGGATTAAATTACTCTTCTAAATAAGAAAGGAAAGGTCAAAAAGGAATAAATTGCCTTAAAATAAAGCTAAAACTTATTAAATCTATTATTACTTTGAAAAGGCAAAAGTAAATATAATATAAAATTATCCCTAAAAATAAAGGAATAATTATTAAAAAGGCAAAAGATAAATAATAAAAATAATATTATACTTCAAAATAAGATAGAATAATTAAAGTTTGATAATTATTCCTTAATAAAGGAATTAATAATTATTTATCAAATTATAATTAATATATTCGATTAAAATAAAATTAATATATTCGATTAAAATAAAATTTATTAATCCGAAATTAACGAATACCGAATATAAATCAATTGGTTTATCGAACTTTATAATAACGGATTAGTTATAAAAGTTCTTAAAAAAGGAAAGGCAAAACTTGATATATTAAGAAAAATATTATATAAAATAATAAAAATAAATAATAAAATCGTAAATATAATAAATAAATTAAAAAATTCCTTAACTTAATACCCAGAATCTCTTATTATAATATTTAATACCGATTTTAATATATAAAAATACCGCTTTAGAATAAGGGACCTAGGGCTAGTAATAGCCTTAATATTATTAATTATATATTTTGAAAACTATATAAATATACTAAATATTTATTATAATAAGAAGAGGTTATTATTAGGCTTTTTCTTAATCAAATCGAAAGATATTTATAATAATATAATAAAAAAGCTCCGGTTTAATTAAGACAATAAAAAAGCTCCGGTTTAATTAAGACAATAAAACCGAAGTAATAATATTTTTAAACAAAAAAAGAAAAATTATATTTAAAAATATTATCGAATAAGTATTAAAGTTATTATATAAATTATTATAAATAATAAAGTTATATAAAAGCTTTTCTTTATAACCTTTTTGCGAGTATTAAAAAGAGTAAATCCGTAATATCGAAGAAGCTATATTTAAACTATATATTTCCTATATAAAAATACGCTGCTAATTTACGTTAATAAATATACCTCGAGAAATAATAAATACTTTATTTTTAATCTTTAATACAAAAAGAGTTTTAGAGGAAGAGCTTATTTAATTTTTAATAAATCCTAATATAAGATTAAAAGAATAACAAGATTATTTATTAATTAAGCAAGCTTTGTTTAAAACGATTATTATTTAATTTCTTACGCTTAATTTATTTTAAAGGATAATATTTATATAAATTAGAGCCTTTTCGGTATAAAAGATTAAAAAAGTATAAACGTATAAGAAAAGCGAATAGATAATATTAATATCCGAATCTCTACGTAAATTGGAATATATAAGATTTAATTAATTTTAATTACTTATAAATAAATATTTAATATTTAATATTTATTTTTTTTAATTATTATATTAATAATTAAAACCTTTAATTATATAATCCGTTAGAACTTGTTTATTTTCAAATATTTAATTTATATTTATATATAAATAAGCTACGCCTTTAAGTTATATATTATTTAAGGAAGATTTACCTTTTTTAGGAACTTCCTAAAAACGCGTTTTTTATAATAATTAGCTTAATTTACCTTTTTTATTAAATAGTTTCTTAAGCCTTATAGAAATAGAGTAAAGACTTGCTATTTTCGGCTAAGCTAATAGCCTAAATATAATTAATATAATTATAAATAATATAATATTAGCGAATAATATATTAATAAATAAAATAATTTTTTCAATTCCTGTTAATATATCAGATTTAATAATTTTATCTTATAAAAAGCTACAAGAATAAAGATAACGAAAATTCGAATATTTATTAATTTAATATTAATATATATTATATATATTATTCCTCGAGGACGTATAGAGTATTGCCTATTAGGGGCAACTATTAAGGTTTTCCCTTATTTAGTTTAGCTTAATTAATAATATAAGTAGATAGGAATCCACCAGGATTCCCTTGATTATCAATTCCACTTATACCAATAAAGACTATAAATTGTCCATTTTTCTGCGCGGTTCCCTAACATCAAGATTTCAATATTAAATATATATTATTATATATCTTTCTCTATCGGAGAGTCTTTTATATTAAAGTAAATACCGAGAGGTATAACGGAGCTTTTTAATATTCTCGTTATTATTAAAGAAGGGTTGGATTTTGGACTTTGTTAATAAAATTTTTTTTAAAATTATTCTAACTTTTCTTCTAATAGGAATTTCGAGATTCTAAGCTTATTAAATAAAAATATATATCTTATTATATAAATTGGATTATTATTATATTAAAATAATATAATATTATTGTTGTTATAACTTTGTAAAAGGTAAATTTTGGAGTTGAAAAAGTTAAGTAGGAAAATTTAAAGGTTTATTATCAAAGTTAAATTATATTTGAGAAAATTATATATTCTTGAGCTTAAACTCTATAACTATTGCGTACGTAGTCAGCAGCGGCTAACCCCGAAGGGTATTAGTATATAGAGTCTGAGTAACTGAGGCAACTACCCTAGTGCTCCATAGCAATCCACATCCATCTCTACCCACACGAATGCCCACCTAGCCTACCATTATTCCTGCTAAGCCTCTTGTTATACTGATATTCTGCGAACATCGTTGAATCTAGCTGCATGATCAATATCGTTACAGAGAGAATTTACTGCATTTTCACGACCTTGGCATGTGAAGGCAACAAGAATCACCGAGGCTTGGGGATCTACACAAGACCATCGTTGTGAGGTAGTCAAGAGATATTGGTGATCTATATGCTTATCTAGTGAGTCGAGTACTTTTGGTGTTGGAGGCTCCCCAAACCCTGTGAGACCACCGTATTGTCATGGGAAGAACATTGGAGGTTCCTTTGATACTCCGTTATGGGCGCACTCGATACCAATCAGGGTAATAGTCACAATGGCACACGTGATAAGGAGAAGATCGGATCTGCTTCTTTTACCCTGCTTTGATGGTCATGGCGCTAGCTGTTTAGACGGTTAGACCCACTCTATTATGCCCCCATCGATGCCGAAATTCAATGCCTTGAACGCAGTGGACTAGATCTCTCTAACCTCTTCAACTGCCAGCTGTCACACACCCAAATGGCGAGCATAATGTACTCCACTCGGGCTATCAGCACTCCAGCGGGCGCTGTGACAAATTCTTCTTCTCCAACTGCACTCTACAGTGATTATGGCAGGGAGACTGGAAATAGGCATTGTCGGCGCAGGGCTGGGAGGTCTAGCAGCTGCCATTGGCATTGCAAGAGCAGGTCATAGAGTCACAATCTTCGAACAAGCTCCACAATTGGGAGAAGTCAGTCCCCGTACCGCTTTTATGTCGCACACAGACTGACCTGGTTGAATCAGATTGGAGCTGGCATTCAAATACCGCCCAATTCATCTCGCATCCTCAAGCATTATGGGCTACTGGAGAAGCTCGAAGCTGTCTCGGTCCGCCCAAGTGACTTCATCATCCGCTCCTACCGCGACGGCGCCATCTTGAACAAACTGAACATGGTCCCATACAATGAACAGAAATACGGCGTCCCCTACCTTCATATCCACCGCGCCGACTATCACAGAATCTTGGTTGCCGAAGCGGAACGATTGGGGGTCAAAATACAATTGGGCTCTGTGGTCACCAAGCTTGACATGCAGAAAGGCATCATAAGCATGCGAGAAAAGCCCGACTTTCAAGGGGACCTCATTCTGGGCGCGGATGGGCTCAAATCAATCTGTCGAGAATCTTTACTGGGCCGTTCGGATCCTCCTCACCTGACTGGAGATTTAGCATATCGAATTGTCATCAAGGCTGAAGACATGAAAAGGCATGATGACTTGCGGGGCCTGGTGGAGAAACCAGCTATAAACTACTGGATGGGTCCTTACGGCCACGTCGTGTGCTACCTTTTGAAGGGCGGCGGTCTATACAACATTGTCCTCATTTGCCCGGACAATCTGCCTGAGATGCTGAACACTGCAAAAGCCGATCTACAAGAGATGAGGGACTTTTTCGAGCATTGGGACCCGAAGTTGAAGACGCTGCTCGGGCTGGTACAAGAAACGACAAAATGGCGGTTACTGAACGGTGAGGAGATGGAAAGTTGGAGCCATGCCAGTGGGAAGTTTGCCTTGTTGGGAGATGCATGTCATGCCACATTGCCGTACCTGTAAGTTCCCACAGTCGATGGTCATCCTCTACTTTACTGCGTACCTAATCGGTAACAGGGCGCAAGGTGCGGCGCAAGCGGTAGAAGACGGAGCTGTTCTCGGCGCACTGTTTGAACGCATCGAGCACCGGTCCCAGATCCCAGACCTCCTCACAATCTACGAGCGCCTCCGCAAAGAGCGTACGACGCGGGTGGTCAAGAGTAGCACGGCACTGCGAGACATCTTCCACATGGTGGACGGCGACCGGCAACAAGAAAGAAACCGTCAATTGCTGGAGCACGCCCCGTTTGAAGGATATCCCAATCGGTGGGCAGATCCAGTCTTTCAGCCATGGCTGTTTGGATACGATGCGTTTGCGGAGGTGGATGCTGCGTGGAAGAGATATCAGCAGGGTACCTTTCCTGGGACGGCGGGTAGGTACCGATCGAATATGTAATGGTCGAGCCTTGTTAAGATGAAGTTGGAATTGAGGTGTTGGTGCTACATCATGTCTACCGGTACACATGAATAGAAGTCTTCCAATCTTCACCCGTGCGCACAGCGCAAACTGAATTCCATTCGCTTCCTGTGCTATCAAACTCTATGATTTCCATGCCCTGCCCTAGTATGCTGTAAACATGCAAGACAGCACAGCATTGCGTGCATAAGGGCATGATGCGATAAGCCTTCGCTGCCCGTGGAGCCCCCTAGAGTAGTCCTCACGGAACGGAAGACTGTTTCTGAAGAGCCGAGTCTTCGGAGTCCACATGTCCCACGACATTTGCCTTTTCCCTCCTAAAGCAGCAACAACTCGCCAATCTAACCCAACTCATCCTCGCCTCAATCTCTCCCCGCAAATAACGCCATCAGCCGTGAAGTCAGGCGTTTTTCTGTTGGACAACGCTAATCTCCTCATGCCGCCTTTCAAAGTCGCTCTCAGTCTCTCTCTCTGACTCGAGCACCTGTAGTATCCGTATGTAGCCTTTCTTCCCCACCATTCCTCAATACCCCCAATCTAACTCACTCTTAAAGTTTTACCCCAACCACCCAACCCACTACCTTATGCTGCCAGTATCCAATCCCATCCCTCTCACTCTCCAACCCTTGGGCATTCCCTCCAGCCTAGGCCTCCGTTGGGCAAGTCGCTCTACTTACGGGAATATTGGGATGATGACACCTAGGGTACACAATGCCCTTTCACCGCACTTCATCTTCCATTTGCCATCCACCCCCTGTTGCCATCGCCTGCCCCTCTTACAATTCGAGAATCGCTGGTGGAATATGAGAAGGAGGGATACGTCGAAGAGGAGGAAGACGATGGATACAGATGACTGCTGCCTTGATCGAGGTCGTGTGAGCAACAAATAATATAACGAGGGGAGGGAAAGGTGCGTCACAATGGAGAACAACGACCTATCAGTACAAAATCGAGGGCCAGTGGTGTTGACGGTTACAATAATTATGCTATGCTTTTCCACGGCATTCATCATACTACGCTTGATATCTCGATTCGGCGTGGTGAAGAGAGTGAGCAATGATGATTACGCTATTCTACTGGCATGGGTGGGTATGATTCCAATTGAACGGAGAGATTGCAGCTGACACTTGAAAGATTATTGCCTTTGGCTTTTCCTTTTCCATATGCTACGGTACCTCGGTGGGATTGGGACTTCATGAAGCCGATGTACTGCCGGAACAACATATGCCTCTGAAGAAGGCAGAATATGTCTTTTCCGTTCTCTACGTACGCATTCGACCCCTGTCTGAGGGTAGTATTGACAAGAATAGAACCCCGCATTGATGGCCACAAAGACCTCCATCTGCCTCTTCTATCTCACCCTATCCAAAAACCACCAGGTCTTCAAATGGACAACAATAGCAACCCTCGTCGTGGTTAACGTTGCTGGCCTGGCCCTTACACTTCTCAATCTCATACAATGTCGCCCAGTCGGAGCTGCTTTTCAAGATCCGCTCCCTCAAAATGCAAAATGCATCGACATTGTCACGCTATACCTTTCTTCCGCCCCGGTCAACATAATCACGGATCTAGCGATTCTGTTCCTACCAATGCCAATCCTGACAAGCATGAGGCTACCACGGAACGAAAAGATTATCCTCATCATCACATTCAGTTTTGGTGCATTCGTCGCCGTGGTGGATGTTGTAAGAATTGCATATCTACAATCGGCGGCATTAGCCCGCCTACAAAACACGTCTGGGTTGACAGCGTCAAAGGCAGAAGGCGACTATTCTTGGATCGCATCTTTGTCTTTCATGTGGTCCGCGGTGGAAGTCCATGTCGGGATGATTTGCGCCTGCGTGCCTGGAGTCAAACCTCTTGTGGCGAAACTCTTCCCAAGTCTACTTGGCCGGTTCAAGACTGCAGCAGAATTGACAGGCAACCCATTCTCTGGTCCAGGGGATGCTCAATGGGCGAATATTACCACCAAAACAGCCAGCGTGGCATCACCGCCTAGGTCTCCGATTGGTCCCAGATCGCCTGCCACCGCGTACTCTCCTTCTCCGAGGGCCCGCACTTGGGAAGACCAGTACGACAACATGGATATACTGGACTTTCTCACGACGCCTGAGACCACTGCTGACACATTACGCACCGTCCATACCGACACCGTGACGACAGCCCATGACACGAAAAGAGCACATACACCGAGTCCGACCATCTTCGATTTCGTCACTGTCAAGAACCCTAAAAGCATGGTGAACATGAGCAACAAAGAATCCATCTTCCCTCTAGCCCTGGTCACGATCCTATTCTTCCTGTGGGGCTTTGCCTACGGTCTCTTGGATGTACTGAATCAGCAATTTCAAATCGTCGTTGGCACAAGCCAGGGTCAAGCGATCGGGTTACACGCTGCATACTATGGCGCCTACCTCGTCGCCCCTCTCACATTCGGTCAGTACATTTTCAGAACTTGGGGCTTCAAATCAACTTTTATAACGGGTCTATGTATCTACGGTGTCGGCACCCTCGTCTTCTGGCCTTCCGCGGTCCTCGCCTCCTTTCCCGCCTTTCTGATTTCCAATTTCATCATTGGAATGGGTGTCGCCACTTTGGAGACAGCCGGAAACCCATTCATATCTCTCTGCGGCCCTCCAGAATACGCCGAAGTACGTCTAAACATATCTCAAGGCGTTCAAGCAATCGGAAGCGTCATTTCCCCTGTTTTAGCCAAGAAGGTCTTATTCCGAAATGTGAACGACGCAGCTTCACTCCTAGACGTGCAATGGACATATCTGGGCATCGCCCTCTTTGATGTCTTTCTCGTTCTAATATTCTTCTACCTCCCCATCCCCGAAGCCTCGGACGAAGAACTCGAACAGGTCGCCGAAAACCGCGGAAGCGTCAACCAGAGAAAAGTATTCGGCCTACCTGTAGTCTACACGACCCTCCTCCTCGGGGTCTTTTCCCAATTTTGCTACGTCGGCGGCCAAGAAGCAGTAGCAAGTTTCTTCCAACAATATGTTGCCGCCGTTCTCCCCAAGTAGGTTCCCTGTTCTCATCTCTCCCTCTACTCCACCCTAACCCCAAAAGCCCCCCAACTTCCCCCGCCCATCATCTATCCACCTCACTAACCTCCACTTCCCAGCTCCCCAATAACCCCGTTCAACTACCAAGCAATCGGCCACTCCATCTTCGCCACCGGCCGCTTCCTCACCGCCCTACTAACCCTCCTCCTAAAACCCCGTCACACCCTCCTCCTCCTCTTCACCGGCGCCATCACCGCCTCCATCCTGGCCATGACCCTCACTGGCACCCACGCAGTAACAATGCTCTGCCTAATCGACCTCTTCGAATCCGGCATCTTCTCCCTCATCTTTGCCATCACCCTTCGCGGCATGGGCGCCCAGACAAAATGGGCCGCCGTCTTCCTCGCCGCAGCCACCTCCGGCGGGGCCGTCGTCCCGGGGATCATGTCACCTGTTCAGGCAAGCAGAGGGGTACGCTATGCCTTTTGCGTGGTCGTGGCTTTTTTCACCGCCGGGGCCTTGATGCCGGTGTATTTGAATGTGATCCCCGCAGCGAAGAAGCAGGTTGATCCCGTTTACACGAAGAAAAGGGAGGTTGTTGGGGGGCAACTAAGGCCGACGACGCCGCAGCGTAGGATGTTTAAGCGAAGGGGGAATGGTAGGAGTGGGAGTGGGAGCGAGACGACGGGGTGTAGTGATTTGCCCGCTGTGGAGCATGTGGAGGGGGGATTGGGGAGGAGGCGAAGCGGGGAGGTGGAGCCGGGGTGAGGAGTATACGCTTGTTGAAGCATGATCTTTGAGATTGTGGCATTGTGTTAGCGTGGCGTTTCGGAGGGCCCGGGAGGGCTGGTTTGATATCCGTGATAATATTATATGAAGCGTTTGACATCCATGATGTTATGAGATGAGATGGGATGAGATATCCGACTTGCATAGCCTGATATCCCACGGGATCAAAAGCAGGGAGGTTTAGGTGACTCACGGCAGTATACCCAATCCCCACGGTGTAATGACGGTGGCGTACGCACATGCATGCACATTCCCATAGTTTCAACCGGGGCTGTGATATAACGATTCCGAGTTCTCGAGCCACGCAACGACCGAATCCCCCGCCCTCTCCTCGTCGCCCAGTCTAGTCGAATAATTCGATCCACCTATTTGGCCGGTTCCAAGTCGAGGGCGTGAAGAAATGGCCCGGGGCGTCTTCTGCTCGATATGGATGCTGAGATGATATAAGATGAGGCCTGAGGCTCGCATCGCATCGCATCACATCGCATCGCATCGTATCGCGCTTAGGATCGATATTGGGATCAAAGGCAGGAGAAGGATATTGTGGGACGCACCAAGCAAGTACTGTATATCCATCGCATGCCCCCTTATTCCCCGTCAGCACCAAACACCATCCTCTCCAGGCCTCATCATGCCCTGCCCTGCCCTATCCCGTCTCTCCCCTTTTCCCTCTTCTGATTCATTTCCCCTGTAATAGTGCATGCTTAACTACTCATCCCGCCTTACTGGATTCAGACCCCGCATAATCGTGTGCTTAGGGGGAGCTGAAGATGCTGCGGTGTGCAAGCACTCGGACGATTTTTTCCCTGAGGGCGTTATTTACGAGAATCTTGTGTCTTTGGGGGGAAATGTTCCAGCGTTGGCGAGCGGGAGGGGAGGGAGTGTTGGGGTTGGAAGCTGTAGGCTAAGGAAAGGGGGAGTGGGTTTTTGGAATATCGATGGCGAGGGTATGCGAGCGCGTGGCCGCAATAG
>JAABUQ010000460.1_pt1 | contig 93900 bp, 89 predicted proteins | sample 5560001 | NCBI WGS metagenome assembly JAABUQ01 (sample SAMN10711888, study PRJNA513371) | rock metagenome | isolation source: Antarctica rocks | place: Antarctica: Victoria Land, Finger Mt nord | collected 2015-12-18
ACGAAGATCTACATGCTCATCGCTACTCACAATACGTTGCGATTTTTCTTATGACGCTCTTGCCCAATGTGTAGAGACTAACTTTATCGAGAGTTTAAAAGTCTCTTGACGCAATCGACAAGCTTATCGACGTCATCGTTCGCATGACTAATAAGTCGCGTCTTCCTAACGATAGCACTAGCCTCGCGCAAATTACCACATTCGAGTCATCTTGCTTATTAGTACCCTAGGATCGAATCGATCTAGATTGGGTAAACTCCTTCTTGGCCCTATCAAGCGTACGATATTTTCGCGATCCCAATTGCGTAACCATTGGAGACGACGATCACAAAGTCATCTCGTTCAACTTTCCAAAGAGTGGCTTCGAGAAGAATCTCGTAGTGGTCGACCTCGTGGCCTGTTGTATCGACGACGTGGGTATCGTAGATTTCCTCCAACACACCACACGTCTAAGGACGCACTTATTAAGTAAGACGATGTTGCACTTATAACAATGTTTCGATAAAATTTTAAGAACAATCTTAAGAACAAAATTATGCGTAATAACAAATTTATTAGCGATATATTTAATTTTATTAAAGTAGTTATCGATTTTAACAACAAATTATATAAAAGAGTTATAAAAAAGCGATACGATTAATTTTATAAAAGAATAGAAATCTTCTTTGAATTAATAATTAAATATTAGTAAAAAGAATTTTGTTTTAATTAAAAGTATAGTAATTTAAATTATCGTAAGTTTGCATTTATAAAATAAAATTTTATCTAATAACGTAAAGAGAAGAATTTTAGAAAAAAGCAAAATAACAAATTTTAAAAAACATGCTATTTATATAATAAATCGAGTTACTTCGCAAGAGATTGTTAGTTACGAAACTTAATAAATTATCGATAAATCAATGTTATGTTAAGAGAAATATTTAATAACTAAAATAACATTAGAAAGCAAATTAACATAGAGACAAATACTTTTAAGACTAAATCGAATAACAATTACTATTTAGTAAAGAATTTAAATTAATTATAGAAAGTTCTAGATAAAATATTATTAAGCAAGACACTCGCATTTACGCAAAAAGTTAATTAAGCATTTTAGAAAACTATTAAATTTTATAGCTTAATTATTGACTTAGATAAAAAATATAATTAAAAGAATTTTTACGAATGCATAGAAAACATTACAAATTATTTTAAGACTTTAATTAATTTATCGAAGATTATAAACAAATGCGAGAAGAAGTTAGAAAATAATGTTATTATAAAAAAGAACATACTTAACATTATTATAAAACAATTAAATCTTATAATATATACAAATCTTAGTTAAATAATTTGCTACAACAATTTATAATAAACTTATCTAGCAAAAAAGAACGAAATTAACTAATTTTTCTAGAAAATTAAAGTTAACAATTTAGCAAAAAAAGAAAGCTTAGCGTAGATAGATATTTAAAGTAGAAATTGCAACACAAAAATAAGAAAAAGTTTAAATTTCTTAATAAAGAGCATATTAGAGAAATGCAATATGTTAGTTTAGCAACAACAATTAAATTTAACAATGTACGCATAATATTTTATTATATAAGATAAGATTAACGATAATTAATTTACAACAATAATAAATTTTAATACAATAAATAATTTTATAATTAAAGTTCTTGTAAAGAGAAAAGAATATTTTACTTAAAAGAAGTCTAACGCTTACAATTTAATAATTGTAGATAAAAACTCGTTACTCGCAAGAAATAAAAAAGTAAATAGAGAAACAAAATTATTATCGATAGCTATTTGACAATATTACGAGAAACTATTCTTTAATATAATAAAAATAGTTATTTATAATATTGTTTTAGAAATGTCTTAATTAAAGCAACACAATTTAGAAGTTAACTAAAATATATAAGTATTTAAATTCGCACAATATAATTACGCAATTTACATTTAATTTACGCATCGATAACGTTTAATAATAAATAAAAGATTAAATCGAAACTTGATCGCAAGTAGCGAGTTTACATTTTTGCAAAAAAACAATTTAATAAAGTTTAACTTAATAAATATTAACAAAAATTAATCAAATTATAAAGTCAAAATAAATAAAGAAAATTGCGAATCTTTTAAGAACTTTAAACTATTTAGTATAACGAGAAATATCGTTAAAGTATATTACGAATATACAACAATTAAAAGCATTTATTCTAGAAAGAGAAAACAATTAAGACTTTATCTAAATATTAATTGTAAAATTACAAGATTAAATTTAAATTAAACAAATAATTTACGTTTAAATTTATATATACTTTATTCGAAAAAAAGCTAGAAACACTTCGCGAATACTTAACAAAATACGAAAAAAAAGAATTTATTAGAAAATTTCAATTATAAACAAGATACTCGATTCTCTTTATACTTAAAAAGAATAAAAAAAATTATCTATATATTAATTATCGAAAGCTAAACAATATTACGATAAAAAATCGATATTTGTTATTTAACATTAGTAAACTTTAGAATTAATTGTTCGAAACAAAATATTTTATCAAATTAAATTTACAAGAAGCGTACAATTAAATTAGAATAAAAATAAAGAAGAAATAAAAGATAATTTTTCGCATATAATATAAATTATATAAATACACAATAATGTTATTCAAGTTTATTAATATTTCGACAATATATCAAAAAATAATTAATAATATATTACGACAATATTTGAATCAATTTGTTATAATATACTTAAATGACATTATAATTTATTCAAATATTTTAAAAGAACATATAAATTATGTTTTCAAAGTATTGAAATATCTAAATTAAAGAAATACAAATTTTATTAAGAAGAAGTTAACTTTCTTAAATTTGTCGTTAAACGACATAAAGTACGCATAAATTTCAAAAAGTTACAAGTAATTAAAGAATAAAAATTATTTATTAACGTTAAGAAAGTTTAATTCTTTTTAGATTTCATAAATTATAATAAGAAATTTATCAAGAATTACTTTGTTAATGCAATATTATTAACGAATCTTACAAAGAAGAAGACGTTATAAATATAAAAATTGACGAAAGAAAAATTATTTTAAGATTTTAAGTTAAAATGCTTAAAGAAATTAATGCTAAAGATGTACGACTTATAATTATTAAGCAAAATTAAAATTAATGCATTAAATTTAATTGTCGATGTATGCTTCAATTAAAAGCATAAAGATATATAACATTTAATAATATACTTCTTAAGAAAACTTTTGTTAATTAAATAAAATTATAATATTTACAATAAGAAGTTATTTACTATTATAGCATCTCTAAAGTTATAAAGAGTATATATCGAAAAATTATTAAAACTTACAATTCTTATAGATTACAAAAATCTTTTGCACTTTATTATTATTAAATAATTTAACAAAAGACAAATGTAATAATTAGAGCAACTTAAATAGTACAAGTTTAAGATACAATATACATTAAACAAAAATAATAATAAAGTAGACGCATTTAACAAAAGAAATAATTATATAAAAACGAAAAAATCGTTCAATTATAGTATATTTAAGATTAACAAAGACAAATTATTATTAGCAAATAAGTATAAGCTAAATGCTATTTTACAAATACTTAAAGACAATAAGAAAAAGTTTTCAATAAAGAAAGAAAAACTTCAAATATTTATTAACAAAATTGACGAATGTATAAAGAAATATTATAATAATCTATTGCAAAAACACTTAAGAATAATTAAGACTCTTTAGCTTTTACGTTAGTATTGTTAATTTTCTTAGATAAAACAAGTTGTTAAGATATACATTAAACAATATCTTAATTGTTAACAAAACAAACATAATACATATGCGAACTATAACGAAATTTAATATTAGAAATTATCTAAATTGTTATAAGATAAATTTATAATAAACTTTATTATTAAGTTGTTTAAATTAACAAATCTAGCAATTAAAAACAAATATAATTCGATACTAATAATAATTAATAAATTTATTAAGTACTTACATATTATTGCATGCAAAGAGAAGTTTATAGCAAAACAACTAAGATACATTGTATTAAATCGACTTATATAATATTATAATATATTCAAAGAATTAATTAGTAATAGAGATAAGCTCTTTATATCTAACTATTGAAAGACGTTTTTATTAATGTTAGAAACAAGACTTAGAATGTTTATTTTCTATTATTCGATTACAAATAATTAGATAAAACGAACAAACTAAAGTCTAAAATAATGTCTAAGATATTACGTCAACAATACTTATAGCAATTAAGTATTACTTTTATCTATAACATAATTAATATTAAATGCAAAGATTTAAAATATTACTAAGATAATTTTATTCTTCGTTAATTATAATAAAGAATTTAATCTTTTTAAGACAAAGCAAAAGCATCTATTAACTTAGTCAATTATTAAGAGAGTAGCAACATTAAAAAAGATATACAATAATATCTCAAAGATGCAAGAAAAGTTAATTAAGTACTAGAATAAAAAACGAAAAACGACATCTTAATTAAAGAAGAGAAATAAAATATATCTTTTTACAAAAGATTTTAAGATAAGGAAGTTAAGCAAGAAATTAAATTATGTCAAAGTCGAATTATTTCTTATTAAGAAGATAAAAAGATCAATTAATTACGAATTCGACTTGCTTAAGAACGTTAAAGTATTTCTAGTATTTTATATTTTATTGTTAAAATTAGCGAATTTAATTACGTCTTTATAGAACACATTTTATTTTTATTCACAAAAAGAAAAACAATATAAAATTGAAAAAAATTTATAACAAAAATATTAAAAATATCTTATCGAGTAAAAAGAGTATTTTATCTCGAAAAATATATAAGAGTCAAAGAAGAATCTTAATCGTTGTCAAGATCTTCTAAGAAAGTTTTATTAAAGTTAAACAAAAAGATGATAACTTAATTTTAATTAATCGAAATTTAAAATTATTCGAACGATATATTAAATAGTAGTTTAGAAGTCTTTGCAACAAATTTAGCAAAAAGCGCTTTATTTATCTTTAGATCGTTAATGTTCTTTTACTTTATTACGAGTATTTTTTTCTCTTTATTTTTTAGAAAATCTAATTGTTTTTTTAAACAACTTAGTTTAATACGCACTTTACGCACTTCTTTCTTTAAGCGTAATCTTTTCTTATAAATTCGTTTTATTAAAGTAGACAAAATCGTCAAATTATAATCACGACTTAATCGCATACATTTTACACATTTTTCGAAATTATTATTTACACAATAAGTTTTACTTAACATCGCACAATTGCGACAAGAACGTATCGCTAAACACAAGAAATTTAAAGCGTCAAAAAATCTTTTTTATAAGAAGAAGAATTTTTAATATTAATCTTTCTTAAAGATATAATAAAGAGATATTAAATTTTTAAGACAAAAACTTTAAAAAAGAAAGATAATGTTACAAGCTTATTTAAGTTATATTAGTAATTTAGATTCTATATGTTACAAACGCATTTATTATTATGTTCGACGTATTTAAGAAACAAATATCTCGAACATAATATTTGATATATTTGATAAACGAACATCGCAAACAATTATGTTCGCTATGTTTAACAAACAAACAAGACGAACAATTTATATTTTCTTAATATATAGAAATTAGAAATGCGATTCTTTTATAAATTGTATTTAACTTATCTTAAGTCTTTACTTATTATTACTTTAATTTATTAAATTATTTATAAAGATTTATTAAATATAAGATTGTCTATAGTTGCAATTCTTGTTATTAAATAATTGCTTACATTGCTTAAAGACGTTTACAAATCTCTTTAATAACATAATTTTCTTTAATATCTCTTATAAAAGTACTAGCGTAACATAGATTTACAAAGTAAAATTTTAAATATGTTTTTGCGAATTAAATAAATAATTACTTTTTTGCTTGCGACATAGAAACTTGCTTGACACAATAAGATGTTTTAAAATTTTGTTATAAATTCTTTTAAAATTATTATTGTTGTTGTCGAGTTGTAGTTAGCTATAATAATAGTAAAATTATTAATGTTTGAATTATTTTATTTCTCGCGAGAACTAATTGATATTTCTTAACATTGTCAATTATTTTTTCTTGGTTAATCGTCTGCCAGATGCGACAAGTTAAAGATGTCGACAAACAATCATAACATCGAGACAAGCCAAGTCGTACCTCGCACAAGATCCTATTAGCTAATCACATCTGCACTTTTTTTGGATGTCTCAACAATGTTTTGAACGTCGCCTATAGTTATCGAACGTCTTGTTGCTCACCTTTTCAATTGCAGCGTTGCGGAAGTCTTCTCCGCTCCTATGTTAATAGCCAATGCCTCTCGCGTTCGATATCTTTCAATCAGACAACACTATTGTCAGAGCCGGATTCTCAGGCAGCCTCCGATAGCGGAGCCTGCAGCAGCACCGCAGTGACTCAGCTCGCAGCACTGCGATCTCATGACCAGGCTTCCACTGAACGATCCCTTGCGCCAAGAACGTTGCCCAGAAAGATAGCACCAATGATGATCTCGTTTCCTCGTGCATGAAGTGGAAAGACCCTGCATCAGATGTCAGCTCTCGGTTGTGAACGCCTCTCCGCACAACTAGCCTCTAATTCTTCTTGTTGCTCGCTCGTTGCAGCAACAATTCCCATCATTGCTTACTTTTTTGGCCCAAGATGTAATGTCGTACTACTTCTCCAGCTGAGCTAAGAGCGCCCTCAATCGACTCGATCACACCGGGCGCTCGTGTTGCTGTAAGTATGCTCAGCCATGTCCGACTCGATTACGCAGCTCGCAAACGAGTGGGCACTGTGGCCTTGTAAGCCTCTACACCGGCACTATGAGAGCCCCAGAATGTCGCCTGCTTGCTTCGGGACCATGCCGGCTTGCGAGTTTATTAATCACTGTAACCTCGAGCCACCACAAGGAAGAACGGTAAGTCCAGCCCATCTGACCGCTGCATCGTAGCCTGGCCCCGCATGTGCCTCTTACTGCTTAGGCTATATAATTGAAGGCGGTTATGTGACTGATTTGCCCCGCTGTCTCTTCTTCACTCTTCCAAGCTTGCCTGTATAGTGGGAAGCCGCTCGTTACTTTGATTCTTCGATTCAGTCCTGTAACTCATCTCGACACATTAGAGAATCACCATAGTCCTTCCAGATACCTAGCAGAGGTCAGACATGGCTTCCGCACCCGCCCCTCTGGATTTTCATAACGTCCAAGGCGACATTCTGTAAGCTAGCCATGGACTCACTGGCCGAATTCCACTTATAGAAGACAGAGTCGGTGGTCTCCCAAAGCGAAATCAGACCTTCTTCTTCTTCCGGATTGATAAAGACCATGTCCAAGACTTCCGCAAACAGCTGGCACAGTGTGTGCCATTGATCACGTCGAGTGCCCAGGTGCTGGATGACCGCAAGAACATCGACCAGCACAAGAAAGATGGCAAAACAGATCTCATAAAGCTGAGCGGAGTCAACATTTCCTTCACTCAGAAGGGTTTGGCTACAGTAAGTCACTATCCAGTACTCTTGATACTTAGAAGCCCCAAATCTGAGTGATTGATGCCTGACCTGTGTTTCACTACTCGTGCAGATTGGAATCAATGACAAGATCGGAGACGACCCTTTCGAGGCCGGAATGCTTACCGGTGCATCGGCTCTTGGCGACAAAGGTACGAGTCAGCTTCAGGATTTGATCCCGCTTGGGTTCCTGCCTTCAAGCAAGAGATCCATGGTGTCATACTGGTCACTGGCGATTGCCATAGCACCACACATGAGCAATTGGATGAGATCAAGAAGATTTTCAAGGTTGATACACCGGCTGCCAGCATCCACAAAGTGATTGACATCGATGGTGTTGTTCGTCCGTAAGTTGTTATTCCCGTGCAGAGCGTAATGAAAGCCTTCAGACGTTTCTAGCTAGCATGCACTCGAAAGACTCGCCTTTTATCTATATTCCCTACTTCGAAAATAAATGCTAACTCCGAAAACATAGTGGCAAAGAAAAGGGGCATGAACAGTTCGTTCCCGCGACTCTCCACACATCTTCGGAGCCGCTAACATCATTCTAGCTTTGGCCACCTCGACGGAATCTCTCAGCTGGCCGTTAAAGACGTTGACACCGAAACCTTCAAAGGGCAAGAAACCGTACGTCAAGGCATCATGCTTCTCGGACGCGATGGCGACACGCCCACTCGCCCGTCCTGGGCCTTGGATGGGAGCTTTCTCGCTTTCCGTTATCTTTTCCAACTGCGGCCGGAATTTGATGATTTCAAAAAGCAAAAGGCCGAGAAGGATGGAATCGACGTGGAGCTCCTTGGCGCTCGCTTGATGGGGCGATGGAAGAGCGGTACAGTCCCCCTCGTTCTCTGTTCTAGAATATGCAGCAGGCCCACTGAGACTACACCCAACAGGTGCACCTACCGACGTCGCTTTTACAGCTGACGACGCTGCCATCGCCGCTGACCCCAACCGAATCAACGATTTTAGCTACACTTTCCCCAATGACCAACAGACCCAGGAGCGCTGCCCCTTCGCCGCGCACTTGCGGAAGACAAACCCGCGAGGGGACCTCGAGACACACCAGATCTCTACCGAGCCCCAACGCATCATTCGCAGTGGTATTCCTTTCGGCCCGGAAGTTTCCGCGGAAGAAGCTGCGAATTCGAAGACAACTCAAGGCCGTGGCTTGCTGTTCGTCGCGTATCAGAGTAACATCAAAAATGGACTCCAGTTCGTTCAACAGAGTAAGTGGTCCCTAGACTCCCGGTTGGCTTTAGTGGTAGATGATGACGATGTATCTGCAGGCTGGGCGAACAATGCAGGCTTCCCTATCTTCAAGCCCGCCAATCCGGGATTTGATCCCATTATTGGACAGGCGCCGGATGAGGGGGTGCGCACGATGTCGGGGTCTAACCCGAAAGACCAGGCTGGACAACTCCAGTTGGATAGTCAGTTCGTTGTGCCGAAAGGTGGGGATTACTTCTTCTCGCCTTCTATTCCTGCTCTGAAGGAAAGGTTTGCTTTGGCTGCATGAGTTAGGTGTGCATCCGACTTGCAGCCACCATTCCATTTCTAGTCATGGAAGGTGCGGAGTACTATGCGTGTTGGCAGAGGCAATCGGTTATAGTGTGGTGGGAGCGCTAAGGCAGAGGAACGTCTACGATTACTCGAATATAGCTTTTTCCTAAATACACATTCGTTCCAGATCGAGACAAAGAGAAGTCAGATCTACATATCTCCTATAGGTTATTCTTAACATCATCTTCTCACTGTATTATGTTTGCATCCGACCTTGATTGATCGCTTAGTATCACGCATCCAAACATAGCGCATGAACAACTCCACATCTTTTGGTCTATTCTTGAACGCTTCCTTGATCTACCCTCCACTCCAAGAAACCCAACACACAAGCCCCCTGCAGCAATCAGTAAGCTCCACCTCACTGCCTCGATGATGTCTTTCTGGTCCCAGGGACATCAAATCCTGCTTACCCCTCCACCGCCATTAAAACCCTCCCCACAGTCACCCACTTCCCCAAACACATCACCCCCGATCAAAAGCCAACAACCCCCAGCAACCACAACTCCCCTCCCCTGTCCGTTCCTCCAACCCCTCCAACCCTTCCGACCTCTCCCATAACCCTGTCCCAATTTGGAAAGACACCAGGACTGCCGTGTCAGTCAAATACGCCTTCTTGCGCCTTCCCCGAACACATCAAAGCTGGTACGTATGTGTACGAGAGTCGCCGAAGGACCAGTCAAGGAAGGAGGCCATCCCGTTGAATTATGGAGCGGGATATGGGGGGTGCGCTTGGTGGGGCTGGTGGTGTTATAGGGAGCTAGGAGGAGATAGAGAAGGCTACAGATGGGCGTAGGGCCAGCGGATGGGCGGGGTTCCTAGTGATGTTCGTGAGAGGGTATGTTCGGAGGAGAGTATGCTTGACTCAACTATTTTGCCGCTAGTTTTTGGGGCGCATCGGCGATGAGGTCTATGGGGGTGGATGGGAGGTAACGATGTTGGCTCAGGACGTTTTGGTATAGTGGATGAGCCTGTTATGATTGTGCACTGCCGACGAGAGATGCGCTGTCAGAATTTTTACATTTGGGGGTTTGAATAGCTTGTTGGGGGATTGCGTGATGAACTGGCCGGTGGAACGATGTTTGGCGCTATGTGTAGAGATATTGCGGGAGGGTTGGGGCGGTGACAGGGGGTGAGGCAGTTGCTGCATATCCGTACCTGACCTGAGGTTTTGGCTGAGGTTAGGGGGCCGATACAGGCTGTAAAGTCTTAATGGATAGCACTTCCTATGGTCCTGAAGAATGAGTGGTTCGGATCATGGGCGACTAGCTAGGGAGGGTGGAGTGCGAGCGAGTGAGCATAGGAGTGAGCGTTGAAGTTCAGAACGTCAGGGGCTACGCGATATGCAAGGCCTATATACACGCGCTGCTTCTAGGTCGGGATAGTGAGATCAAGCGGCCAATGTCGCTGTAGTGTTCGGAGCGAAGCTCCTTTATTGCTGGTGAGATTGCGACAAGCATTAATAGGGCCTATTCTCTGTGGTGGGGGCAAATGGTACATCATATCTTGGCCTGATTGGAAGAACGAATTGACGAAGTGGCGATTGGCTGGTCTATCAATAATTACCTAAAGCAAGAAATGCTCGGTTTGATAATAAAGACAACCGATATCGAAGAAGGGAATGCAGGAAATACAGTGAGTGATTGGTGTTTTGGATCAACGGCTGAGAAGTGCAACATATCAACGCGGGGGTCACATCAGAAAAGTCTCTTGTGTTGCATATTTAGCTCATTGATTTTTGCTATGTCGGCCATCTCCATTAAGCTATACCTTCTCCTTCCTTCGAACCTAGAGAGCAAAAAAGGCGAAACAAGATATATTACCGTGGACTATTGGCCATATCAGGGCCAGACGCAGAATTGACAATGAACCGCTCACATTTTATATCCGTTCCCCTTGGAAACACCTTCTCAATGGGAGCAAAAATCGTTCTGGTAACCCCTCTCTCGTGAAGTCCCACCAGACGTTCGAAATCTCATCGGAGATGACTAGAGTCCAGAAAGTCATGACACCGTTTACTGTTAGTCCAAACCGATAATCATATCTGTCATGGACTTCTAAAAATTCGGCCTGGACGTAGCGCGCGTCTGGTGTGTCAGTGCCATCTGCTACGGCTTCTGTGAATCTTTGTCTAAGATGATCTCCGAAGTGCACGTCCAACGATTCCAGGGTGACGGCCGCGGTTCCGTGAACTATTGCCATCAGCTGATACAATTGCTGAGCAAATATGTTGTTCCCTATCGCGGGAAAATCGGGATGGGGCGGACTTGCACGATTCTCGATGACGGTCCCTCGACATGTAGGCTAGAAGGAACGGCGATTAGCTTTTAAAGCATGAAAGGAAATCCTATGGGGAGACTGACGCAGGTATTATTGCCCATGAGCCAAGTGGAAATACATCCACGCCCAAAGAGATGACCGCATCTGGAAAATCTTGAGTCAGCTTCTTTCACAGATGATGCAGGGAGGATGCAACTTACCTCAGGCGAATTGCTTTTTCGCGGGCATTGTCTAGATCTGTAGTTGGCGTTGCGCCTACATTCTGGACGCCAGGAGTGCCTTGGAAATCCACCATGCAGATTCTACAAGTGTGATCGTGCGGCGCAAGAGTCGAGGAGTCGATGTCCGGAAGAGTTCCGATGTATGTGGAGGCGTCCATCGTAGTTATGCCTGCAAGCGTAAGTGATGGCTTTAGTTGGTCGTAAGGGGCAGGGATGATTTTCTTAGCTGTTCACAATGCAGTTGTGACAACAAGTCTATGCTTCTTCCAGTGTTCCACACGGCTGGTAGCTAGTGGTGGGAAAATGGAGGGGAAATTGACCACTTTTGTAGCATTCTGTGGAACACAAAGCCATTATACGTCATGGCAAAGAAAGCCTAACAGAGCGTATGACAATGAAATAGGGGTTCCTTTGTTGGTGCTCAATCTCGGGACTAGTCGAGGTTGATGGTTCATCCAAGAGCATGCTGTCGCCTCGTGCAAAGGACAAAGAGCTTCCCGTCCAACACAAAGCGACGCTTGGTCCCGTGGAGTGCGCTGTTCCAGAGATCATCACATCGAGCGGACCAGGGTCGGGGTAGCAGCGGAGTCAACCTGATCACCAAGTCCTTCTCTATGAGGGAAATGGGTTAAGGTGTCTACATAAAAGTCCCCATTTCATGCATCTAGCGTTATGTTCTGTTCTTCAAGTCTCCCAAGTCCTGTAGGATCAAGAAATCTGCCGTCTCCGCAATCCAGGCTGACATTCGTTTCAGAGTCTATGGCAAAAATCGATGAACGTCATTGATCTAGTGAGGATAGCGGTTGTGTCGTGTATGCTACGCCGCTGCGGTGTACAGCTTGATCTGCTAGGAGGCGCTTGAATAGGGTGTGGACGTTGTCTAAGCGTCAGAGAAGCTCGCACAATGGAAGGCCAGACCAGCGTCCGCGCGTTCCGACTATGGATACGCTTGTACGTTACGCCATCATTGTAAGCGAGTGCTATCTGCCGAACTGCCTACATCAATCAATTATATGCCGAGGAGCTATGCGGGTAGGGTATGCAACCGCCGTTGTACGAGTCATGCTTCTGTGCATTTGCGCATAAGTAGGGAAAATTGACGAACCAATCAGTAGGTTTGTTGAACCCCTTTGTTTGGCCACCTAATCCAGCTTCTCAAAAGCTAGTGCCTGGATATGCGGCGCTGCGAAGCCGAGAACCGAAAGAAAAAGATTCGTCAGCCTTGGGCAATAGCTTGAGGCTTCGGTGAATAAATAGAATTGTAAATTGCAATACGAATAAGATAGTGAATGTCTTCAGACAGGAGATATGTCTACCGTGTTCCCGTCCTCATGCCGACTTCCTCAGCTGCTGCTGATACAACATTCGTCGCTGGAAAGGCATACCGGCTTTCTGATTTGCGTCATTGCTCTTTTCGTAGACAAGTCATGCCTGTCCAAGCACGTCAGGGCAAAAATAAAAGCCATAGTACGACATCAGATCGGTCCTTCGGAGATGCTCACACATGGGCAGCGCCCAATCCTCAAAAACTTAGCAAAAATAGGTCCTGATCAAGGGTAAGGTCTTTGATCTCACGTTTGCCAGGTGGGCGCTGTTGGCAGTTCCTGTACCGCTGCATTGCCCCAAGGGCCCACGTACGAAGTTTGTAGCGGCGGACCGGAAGACCTTCAAGGGATGCCGCTCCAAGAGCTTATCGATGCCATTATCGAAGGTACGCTGCCGGTACACAATGGCAAAGTCTTCTGCATTGACAATATCATGGAGGCTTCACGAACTCAAGAAGAGAACATGGCAAGAGGGGAGAGCGTAGTTCCGACATACCTTAGTATTCATTGCTTTTTCTGCAACGACTTGTCAGGGAGGGTCGACTATTTGTCAATCAAAGTCCTAAATCAAACCCGCGAAACACATTGAACGCTTCTCTAGCCTCCTGTCTTCGTTCATGGGTGCTAGCTGTGAAAGTTTGTCCCTTCATTCCTGTTCAAAACCTTTGGGCCGATAGGCGCTGTGACAGTATTTCTCTTCGATGATGGCAAATTCCAGCCTTCTGACAGGCTAGCAAGTCTTGAACTCGATGTTGTCTTCTTCACACTAGCCATGCCTCTAAACATTCAAGCCGCATTTGCACACCAACTGGGTTTATCGCGCCTCAAAGCTACCTCTTACTCTCGCAAGTTTTTGCCTACCAAATATCCAAGCATCGTCGATGTATGACGAGGGATCTCTGGGAGAATCATAGGATTTGATTGTTGCTATCGAGTTCCAATCGGATGCATGGTGCTTGCTACTTATCTATAGAGTCGAGCGCCAGGTTCCTTTTTGTAGGATTTCTTTCAATCAAGGCTTGTTGGTTGATGAACGATGAAGGGTTCGAGCTCAAAGAAAGGATAAACCTACCAACAACAGATTCCCCCTGACAAGGACAGCTTGGCGCATGCCTTGGGCGAATTCCCCATGCTTAGGGCTCATATTTGAGGGTTATACTAGCGCCAAGGCTTCCTGAGTGGCGTTGTTGAAGAACCTCAACAATCAGTCTAAGCAGATATTAGTCTCCAAATCTATTCTGTTCGAAGGAAATAGGATGGCCTTCAACACAGTCGCAGGTTGAAGCTGCTCATGCCCCGAAAAAGGACTCCACATTACACCAAGCCCGTCACAGTCTCGTCCACCAGTGGAGCAAATGTTTCCCAACAACATGCAGCCACGTTCGAAAATGGGGAGAGGTCCGTCAACGACCTCATCCAGCATTTACGCCGCAGCCAAATATCCTCGAAGCCTCCCGAGCGATTCCCACATAACGTCAATTCACATACAGTCCATCCCTCGCTCAATGCGATCCTCGACGTCCAAGAGACCCCAGCACCACGTCTCAGGCCAGGCATACGTGTTAGACGGACCAGAGGACCAGCAGGACCGCCTGCTCCGGAGAGTTGGATAACACCAAGAGGACGGACTATCGTGATCACACATAAAAAAGAAAGAGCCAATGGCGCAACCCAGACGATGCAGGAATCTCTAGGTACATTACCAGAACTACGGCTACCTACTGAGCGATCACTGCTGCATCTGGCTTTCAAGGCTCTCGCGAACAACTGGGAGGCCTTTGAAGAACACGATCTGTCCTACCTGGCGACCCTGCCTATACGGCACAAGGAAGCTATCCTCAGCTACATCGCCTTCTACAACCCTCAAGGTCTGAATTATAACAGCATTGATCTCTTATTCCATGACGATACAGAGTTGGCGGATGCCACTGGTAGTGAAGGTCTTACTCATCTCGACCTTGCCTCATGTCTCGGCCATGGTATCAAAGCAACAGACCTGAAAAAGGTCTTCTTAAAGGCGCCAAGTGGCAAATTTGGGGCCACCGCAGGCTCCAAGGCAACGGACGTTCCAGAGTCATGGGACAGTCAGTCTGCGAACCTGAGTGCGCCCATAGCTTCACCCCGCTTCCCAGCCCTGACCCACCTTTCTCTCGCATACCCCGCCTCTCCTTCGTGGAGACATCTTCTCGCCCTTACGCCTCACCTGGCAACCCTCACCCATCTGTCGCTCGCCTACTGGCCGACCCCATCCCTGACACCGAATTCCATGACCGCGTATCGCGAAACGCCATCCGGTAATGTTGACTACGGCGCTTCCAACATTTACAGTGTCTCCGTCGACCGTGATCTGAGCGAAGCGTCCGGCGTCCTCCGGCGTCTGAGCAAAGCTACATACTGTCTCAAATGGCTTGATATTACTGGATGCTGGAAATGGATCGCGGCATTAGAACCGATAAGCAAGAAGTTGGAAACGCAGAGCGACGTAAGCAAGGATAGCAGTTACGTACAAATCGGCCCAGACTATTTTGGCGCCTGGCGAGGGCTCGAGACAGTCATAGTAGGACACGAGTGGTTGCCCCGGTGTCTCGAAAAGGAAGGCTCAGAATGGAGACAGGTGTTGGAAGCAACGACAAGAGACCCTGCAGAAGGACATTGGATGGAGGCCGTCAAGTTCGAGTTGGGGATGTGGGCAAGATGGGAAAACAAGATCACAGACACCGAACAAGCCATCAGGTCGAGGCTGAAATTTGGCTCTTCAGATGGTTCCAAGACTGAGAGCCGGTCCAGGCCCGTCCGTTTCGAAAGAAAGTGGAAGGGTTGGTGGATCGAGGAGGCGCTGACACATGTTGCAGAGGCTGGTGACAGAGTGTTGATGCCCTCTTGCCTAGTAGATCAGCCCAGATGGGATGGGTGAATCATTATGCCCCGACGCTAGAGGTGCAAGAAAGTAGACACAATCAATCTGCCTGCCTAGCTTCAGGCTGGTTTCACTCGAACGCACGTTACAGCAAGCCAAGGATTACGTCAAAGACTAAACATCGTGGCTCGCCCTCAAATGAATGCACTGGGCGAGAATACCATCTAAACTTACCTCAAGCTCTACAGGACATATCGAGCATTGTGGCTGAACCATCCGCGTCTTCCCAATATACAGATCTGGAAAAGGGCTGCGATCACAACTAAATTGCTTCATAAAGCGACACAATTCGCAGAGGAACAATGAGAACGTCACTCTAAGCTCGTCGATCCACGAACTATTACCTTGGAACACGAGATCAGCGCTGCACACAATTACGATACCAAGACATCAAGACATCGAAGAGCGGATTACAAGACAGCAAGAAGAGGTTGCTGCATTGAGAAACAAGATCGATTTACCGGTAAGCTCGATGCCACTATTACAGGGATGAACATAGCTTCGAGTCTTCCGGGAAAGCACACTCCTCGGCAATATACAGTAATCCAGCTTACTGAAGATTGCAAAAGTCCTCAAACCACACAAGCGCAACATCGATGCGCGATTGCTTCGCGCCAGCTATAGGTTTAGACCGTCATGATTATCTTTGTTCTTTGGAATATCTTATAATATGCGGAGATGAGACAATAAATTGACAGCGCAAGTACGAGGACAATCCGGTGCAGCTCATGGGCATGCGTTGGATAAGATACACCCAATGTGGTGTCATGATCACGTTGGGTTCCTCAGCCCCGTTGTCATTCATCGACCAAGCTCTTGGACTGTTTATGATGGGAGCAAGTGGACGAATTTGCAACACATCGAAGAAGCAGCAGTCGGTCAACTCTCTTTGGAAATTTGGTTCATGTCAAACTTACGTCGGCCGAGAAAAGCTGTTGAGCAATATAAGTAGGAAAAGCATGAACCACCAGCCTCTGAGCATGTCAAGGCCTCTTGCTCATTCTCATTTCTCAGTCACCCACGCCTTCTCTACCTCAGCAAAGGCATCATAACCCATCAGCCAGTCTCGAAACCTCGGAGTAACAACCGGAAAGGAATACTCATTCAGCCCACCTGTCGCAAACAGCCTATCCCGCTCCTCTTGCTCCTCCCCATCGTGAAGTTTACAAGCTTTCCCTTGAATTAAACTGCCCTGCACTACCCTTGTCGTTCTCTGTTTTCGAAGCTCTTCATACATCTCGAGAACATCTGGGATCTGGGAAGCGTTGGTGATTCTGGCAAACAGCTCGCCGAGAACGGCCCCATCTTCCAAAGCCATGGCTGCACCTTGTGCTCTGCACAGTCTGCGTTAGCCGGATCGCCTTCGATTGGGAGGCTAGCGAGAGGAGAGCGTACAGATATGGCAGACTCGCATGGCAGGCATCCCCTAATAAAGCGAATTTACCCCCTCGATGCCGCCACTCGGCCATCTCCCCTATAATTTTCCGGAGTCAGCATTCCGTCTTTGAGTGAGTGCATCGAGCCAAGGAAAGGTCGCTTTGAGCGGATGCTGTATGGAGATGACAAGCATATTTCTTACTACTCGTCAACATTCGCCACTTCTGCGTTTGCTCTACTACGCTCAGCAAAGCCTGTAACCTCGGGTCCCACCCTTTCCTACAACGATTTCTAGTCAGCGTCCCGTCTTCGAGTCCGTCAACCAAGCCAAGAGGCCCATCTCCGGAGCGACACTCACAGCAACTCCCTCATCTCCCCCGGCGTCGCCTTCGAGACATCAATGTCCTCAGGCATCGTATCCGGGCAAATAAGCGCGATATTGTAGTATCCATCCTCCTTGAGCAGGTAGCCCACCACAAAGGTATTCGGGCCCAGCCACAGATCATTTGGGATGTCATCTACGAGCTCGTGTAGGTCCGGATGATTGCGCATGTCTGCCACCTTGACTGTCAGCCGGTACGCAAGATCGCCGGTCCGATGGGGTGGGTCTTTCCGGCCCAGCAGCGTCTCTCGACAGATAGAATTTAATCCGTCGGCACCGATGACTGCATCCGCCCTACAATCCTTAAGGTCAGTATTCCGCTGTTGAATCAGTGATCTGATGCTTTCAAGACATATCCTGGGGCGGGTGATACGCTGGAATGGGGCTACATATACTTAGAAAAACTAGCCTACTTCACCGCATCCTTCCCCACAACCTCAACCCTCGCCTCCTCAAAGTCAATCCCCGCAACCGTCGATCCAAGCCTGATATCAACCCCCAATCTGCGCGCCTCGTCCACAAGCACGGTATGGAAGTCTGCGCGATGGATGAAATACATGCCCACCCCATCCTCATCCCCACTCTCATGACTCAAGGGCATCCGATGCAAGATCCTGCCGTCCTTCCAGCCTCGCAGGCGGAATTCCGTTGGCTGGACGGAGTGTTTTGCGATTTCAGGGATGAGGCCCCAATTGCGGAGGATGCGGGCGGAGTTGGGGGGGATTTGGATGCCGGCGCCGACCTGGGGAGGGTTTAGCGGACTACCGTGTCTATGGAGGTAGCTTTCTAATAGGCGGGGGCAAAGGGGGGTGGGTCGTGAGGGGCAGGGCAAAGGGGGTGGGGAGCGAAGAGCAGTGACAGGGGGAGGATAACGTACATGGTGAAACTGGGCGGACTGCTCTAAGAGCGTGACATTATGGCCTGCCCGCCTGATGCCAATCGCGGCCGCGAGACCGCCAAGGCCTGCACCGATGATGGCGACGTGGAGGCATGAATCGGTCATCGTCTAGCTCCTTCGCTTTGGGTGAATAAGAAGGTAGGATTGGCGAATTGGAAGAAGAAGATTTGGAAGAAAGGAAGAAAGTAGCTGGTAAAGGAAGAATGGGGACAGGAATACTAGTAGATATCTTCCAGATTATTATTCTTGGGAACCTCACGTGTAAATGGCATTGCGACGGAGGTGTATGGACTTGCAAAATCCGATCTGCACGATGATGCCAACCGTGCATGCGCAGATGCTCGGCCAGCTTCGATTGGCTTGTGGTATGGGAAGGATTGGAGGATTAGTAATAACGGAGAAGGAGTTGATGCGAAAGGGCGAGGTGGGTGCACTGTGTTACAATCAAGGGAGGAAGCAGACAAATGGACGAGTGAAAAAAACCGGGTCTTGTGTCGTCTATGCAGGATCAGGTACGCAGCGCTACCAAAATCCAAGTCCGCCGAGCACGATGTCAGAAGCCTCATGACGTATCCTCCATAGCTCATCATTCATATACTCCGTGAGATCGTTTGGCGCCGCTGTACTCGAGATGCACCGAGAACTTGCGCGTCAGTTCAGAGGCCTCAAAACGTCTCCCCCACACCACTCAATTTCCTCACGGGTCTCCTCTCCGGCGGTCCCATACCCCCCTCCTCTCTCCCCTTCGCCCCCGCTCCAGAGCTAATCCTTCTCCCTAGCCCCAACCCACTGATCCTCCTCTTCGCGATGCCTGCCGAAAAGGCCGGTGTGCCCTTGTTTTGATCACCTCTACCAAGTGCCCCTCTTCTCGCGGGTGTCGGCGTCAAAGCTTCGCCGGCTTCCTCCTCGTTGGTGCAGTCATCGTCGAAGGCTAAGGAACCGTAGGTGCTTACGTGGCTCATGCTTGCGGAGTGGCCATGGCCGTGCCCGTGGCCGTAATGGGTCGCGGCGTAGGAGCCGCCGATGGAAGAGCGTGGCCGCCGGCTCTCGGACATGGTACTCGTACTAGAGGAGTGGTGGCCCAAAGGTGTGTGGGTTCCAGTGATCGACTGCCGGCTGGTTGGGCGGCTGGTGCTAGTCGCCGCTGCGGCAGCGTTTGAGAGATTACTGAATGAGGTCCTCGAGGTGATGCTAGCACGGGAGCTAGGGCGGCTGGCGATGGTGTTGGCGCCGCGGTGGGGGGAGGATTGGGGGATGCCGAAGGAAAGGCGGCTATGTGGACGTTGTGGAGGTTGCTCAGGTGGCTGCTGGATGGCTGAGGAGGCATCCCTATCGCCGGTGCGCTTTCGGTTGCTGCGCATGGTGATTGTAGGTGGGATGAAGGATTGGCTGACGGCAGAGACGCTGCGCGGAGAGGCTCGTGGTGGGGTGGTGGTGGGTGCGGGGAGTTTGGATCTGGCGGAGTTGACTCGTTGCTCAAGTTTTTGCATCTTTCCTATCAGGCCTCGGATTTGGTGGAGCGAGCCCGATGCCGTTAGACCGGGACCTTGCTGCTGAGGGTCTGGTCGGTAAATGGTGGAGCGGCGGGGTACGTAGGGTGTTGGCTTATTGCTCATCGAGGCGGATGGATTGCGAGAGTGTGCAGTAGTGTGAGAAGACGAGGTTGAAGGCCTTGGAGTGATGTTGGAGTCCGCCATAGACAGTCTTGACCTGGGAATAGCTTTGAGTACTGGCTTTGGGGGCGCAGGGGCTGAATGGTCAGAGGTTGGTGGTGAAGGTGGGGTAGGTGTCTCGGAGACAGTAGAGGGAGCTGACTTCGTAGGTGGAGTTGCAATGGTAGGTGAAGAGGTCGATGTGGCTAGCGAGTGCTGAGATCCTCGGGTTGGAGGTCGATCCGTTATGGGATCTAAAGGAGTCGGCTTCCTTGAGCGTTGTCTTTCGGCCGCAGCCTCGGCGTTGCGGAGTTGCCCCTGCCTCACTTCTGCCTCCACCCGTAAATCACTGAGCTCATCCCGAAGCCTTTGTGTTTCAATCCTGAGATTTTCTCTTTCTTGCTCTCCAGCCTTAATCTCCTCTTCGAAGATCACTCCGCGCTCGATTGCAACATTATATTTCGATTCCAGATCCTCTAACGACGACGTTGTGTTTCTAGCTTGTCGTTCGAAATCATCGTTAGCCACCTCGATATCACGCAATTTCATTGTAACAGTCCGATTGGTATCTCGAAGGGCTGTGATCTCTTTCTGGAGGGCGTTTTGGGCGGAATTGGCTTCGGTTTTGGATTGTTTGTATTTAGTCTGATATGGAAGGTAGCATCAGCTTTCTGGCCTTTCAAAGCTGTCGAATCAATTCGGAGAAGACATCACCCACCTTCCACTCTTCCACCTCATATCCCAAGCTTTCTACCTTCTCTTGCAGCTGTCGCTCCCGCTTCTCAGACGCCTCAACATCCCGCTCGAGCTCCGACTCGAGTTCCTTGCTCGAGGTCTGGAACTCTGCTAGGTCGGCTTCTAGCTGCTCATACTGGGCCTTGTAGTAGGACAACGATTCAACGCCGTTGGTGGCTGCAGACTGTGGAGACGAAGGGGGCTGCTCCTTGGACGACATGGCAATGGCACTAAATGTCCCACGGACTCATAAGGACTAGACAGGGACTGCTGGTCAAATGCCGTATGCAGGCTTTTTGTGTCAGTGGCACTCTTATTTTGGGATCGTTCCCGGTTGTTATCACTGGGTGATCGTGGTGCTGTAATGGACCCCCTTCTGGGCCGGAAGACGCTGGAGATGTTGTTTAAGAATGCTCGAATCCTATCTTGCCCTCCTCTTCCGATGGGTTCCAGACTGCCCTTTCTTGCTGCTGGTTAGTGGTCGTTGGATGGTAGCGTTGCCAGGTGAAGACGGCGAGGACGGCGTTGTTGATATGCGACAACGGACGCTAGATTAGCGCGATCTGCCGGCTTTAGCGCGGGTTAGTGGGATTCACAATCCAGCAGTCCAAGCCTACCTCGACTACGAAGTACTACCCTCTCCGTTGCAACACCCACCAATTGTGCGAGCATTACTTCAGCTACTGATACATACTCGATGCTGGACAGCGCTCAACTGCAGTTGTAACCTTGAGCTATTCTTGCTCAAATCGGTATGCCACCATGGTGTTGTTGCCTTCTCAACGACCAACTTTCTGAACCTATAATCTACACCCCACCCTTTAGACTACACCCCATTGCCAACCCTATCTCGGCCTTGCTCTAATGGCTTCTTCATCAGTCTTCAATGGACCTATTGATGCCTTACCTGACAGTTCCAGCACTTCGCAGCCCCCACCCCAAGATGGACCTTCTGCCGACTTTTCCTCGACCTCCGAGCAGCCACCACGCGTTGGCATGTCCTTCGACTCGATGGCCAATGCAAAGAAGTACATCACCGAATGGTGTGCGAGGGAACGGATACCCTATAGTGTTTGGAAAGCGGACCGCAGATGCTGGGTCCTGACGTGCAAGGACAAGAGCAACTGTCTTTTCCGATTACGGGTGAAGAACATCGACCGGCCGATCATCAGCATCCTGGAAGCGCATACCTGCTCATCTCTGTCGTTCCGGAGGACGGCGCAGACTGGTGGACCGATAAAGGCAACTCCATACAATTGGCCTCATGACGCGTCCCTGGGGCGGCAGACTACTGCATTGGTGTTGATTGACATGCAGCGAGACTGTGAGAATTTTCCCCAACCCGACGGGTAGATAGATGCTGACGACAACTTGCAACAGTCTGCTCTCCTGGAGGCTTCAACGAGCATCAAGGAGAAGACATATTACAGATCAGGAAGCTGATCCCTGGTCTGCAGCGGTTGCTGTATGCCTTTCGAGGCGCTGGCTTTCCAGTTTACCACACAAGGGAGGGTAGGTCAGAGAGATCAAATCGTCACATGATCCTAGGTTAACGACGAACTGCTAGGACACCGACCGGATCTCTCTACACTGGGTAGTCGCGAGGCCTTTCGGTCACAGAACAATGCCTCGGGCCTTGGTATCGGATATCCCGGACCCCTTGGACGATTCATGATTAGGGGAGAGGAGGGGCATGACATAATACCGGAGCTGTACCCCGTACCTGGCGAGCCCATCATCGACAAACCCGGTCGAGGCGCATTCTCGTATACCGAGCTCGAGCTACTGTTGAAGAACAAGGGTGTACGGAACCTCGTGGTAGCGGGTATGGCGACAGATGTCGGTCTGAGCAGCACCATCAGGGAAGCGACTGACCGGGGCTTTGACTGCCTTCTCATCGAGGATGGCAGCACGGCCAAAGATGCGAGACTGCACAAGACAGCCTGCGAAAGTATTGCTTCAGGCGGCGGGACGTTCGGGGCGACCGGGAAGCTCCATCTCGTTGCCGGATATTTGGAGTTGATGGCGCATGACCGGCGTAACGGTATTGAACCGGGGAACGGTGGATGAGATTTGATCATGATATACGTCAGAGGCGCCTCGGGGTCGGGAAGCGGTAACAGCAAGGCGTAGGAGTTGTTTGCATCTCTGTGAGTAGCCATATACCCATCCACCTCCTGGGATTCAGCATTATCCCATATCCTGGTCTGGCTCACCTGTTGGAAATCCATTGAGTCATATATATTCTTGTGTGTTCTTCGAATTCCCCTATCAAATGTGCCCCAAGCAGTCAAACCCTTTGACAATTTACTTCTACATCTATGTGTCTCCGCTGGTGGTTGAGTCCTCCACAACTTCGTCAACCCGCCTCGCAAAACAAGTGCTGAAAATAACGCACCAATGCTTACACTCACAATAATAGGTCACATTAGCTGGAGTCTCCTCAAGGCTAGAGTCCCGACATTACAGACCACAGCGCCACCGTCGAGACTTACAAACATCTATTATATCTATCGGAATAAACCGAAGTGGACTAGCATCTTAGGGCTTTCCTAGGCTATTGTGGCGGCTTCGTAGGATGTGGAGCCAATAGCGTTCCCGAGATAAGAGTGGCCTGCAGATAAGAGTCCAGGCCGATGCGCGATGAGGAAGGTGTCGAGGGTGTGCAGAACAGCTGCCAGATAGGCGAGCAAAAGGAGCTTATGGGCACGATGCGGGGCGACGTCGTTCGAGATGGCTTACAGTCTCTGGATTGTAGCATATCAGCAGATACCACCTCGTATCACCCCTCGGCGCAAGACTTCTTTCACCAGTCTTCCATCGACGTTTCACTTCTAACGCGCAGACGAAAGGCAAGCATGGCCGACGAAAAAGAAATCTTTAGCGGTGAGATCCAGGAAGAAACCGTCCTCGAGAACCTGGGCTACCAACAGGAGCTCAAGCGCTCTTTTGGGCTGCTGGGCATGGTGGGCTTCAGTTTCAGCATCGTCACTAGCTGGACTGCCTTGGGAAGTGTCCTGATCATCGGTGTCGAATCCGGAGGGCCTCCGGTGATGATATGGTCGTGGATCGGCATCAGCATTTGCGCCTTGGCAGTTGCTTATTCAATGGCCGAGATCTGTTCGGCCTACCCTGTTGCTGGTGGCCAGTATAGCTGGGTGGCTCTTCTCGCACCGCCAAAGATTGCCAGAGGCATGTCTTGGGTCACAGGATGGTTCATGATTACCGGTATGCGTTCCGTGTCTATGCAGAATGGGAGCTGAGAAAACTTCCCTAGGTATCTTAGCCATGGGCGCCACAAACAATTTCATCGGGGCGAACTTCATCCTGGGGCAAGTCAACCTGTGCTTTCCCGATTACACCATCCAACGCTGGCATATTGTTCTTGTCGCTTACTCAATAGCCGTCGTATGCACAACCATCAATATCTACGGCCCACATCTACTAGACAGGATATCTCAAGCAGCTATCGCGTGGAACATAGTTTCTTTTGTTGTTGTTATTGTTGTTATCTTGGCTTGCAACGATCATAAGCAATCGGCGGGCTTCGTCTTCAGCGACTTCCAGAATTCTACAGGCTTTGGTACTGCATATGCAGCCATTCTTGGACTATTGCAGAGCTCATTCGGTATGTGTTGTTACGATGCGCCGTCGCATATGACTGAGGTGAGACTGCCATTTTGAAAAGTCTTTGATGCACTCTGAAAGGATGTAGGAGATGAGGAACGCCTCCAGAGAAGCACCTAAAGCGATCGTCATGTCCGTATATATCGGGGCCGTGACAGGTTTCGTCTTCCTTGTAGCTGTCTGCTTCTGCATAGGAGACATCACCGCCACCGCTCAATCGACGACCGGAGTACCCCTGATTGAGATATTCTACAATTCCACGGGCTCGGTCGTCGGCACCTGTTTCCTATCATCCATGATAGTCGTTATTGGACTTGTTTGCGCCAACGCGTTGATCGCCGAGGGCTCAAGAAGCCTATTCGCATTCGCTCGCGATCGTGGCTTGCCTTTCTCTCAACTTATTTCGAAGGTGGACAAGAAGCGACAGATTCCGGTGTATGCCATCTTGCTCACTTGCTTGGTTCAATTGGCGATGAATTCCATATACTTTGGCACGTTGACTGGCTTCAATACGGTAATCGCCATTGCCACCGAGGGCTTTTGTAAGGCTCCATCTTCTCCTAAATGTGCGTATGCCTCATGGACTAACGGCCGCGCAGACCTCTCGTACGCCATGCCATTAATCGCTCGCATTATGGCGTATTCGACGAATCACATGAAAGTGATACCTGGCCCCTACACTTTGGGAAGATACAGTGTCTGGCTCAACATCGTGGGACTTCTCTTCCTCGTGTTCACCTCAATCACCTTCAATTTCCCAACCATAAATCCGGTCAACAAAGACAACATGAATTACACAAGCGCTGCGATCGGGGTCATCGGGTTGATAAGTGTCGTGACTTGGGTAACGACTGGGCGCACGAGCTTCACTGGACCGCAAATAGCAGTACCTGCTGAGATGTTAGAGCCTCCAGCCTTGGCGAAAGACGAAGCTTCGGACGAGAAGACATTCACACGCCCTGAAGGGTGAGGCAAGCACTGGAATATTGTAGAGTGTCTGTTGTTGTCTATGCTTCTCGCTCGAGTGGATTTCAGGTGGAGGCTCAACTGGTCGACAAGGCAGACTACTTTAGGCAAACGGACTTTGCATGACCCACGCAATGCGATCCTGCCACCTCTAACCAATCAATCTGTTACCAACAGGTTCAATAGCCGCCAAGCAGCATGTACCGCGCGTCTTCCACGATGATGAAACTTCCGCCCCAATCTTTCTCTCTTGACAGCCTCCTGGAATCCTTCACATCCATCATAGCGAATGAAATCCTCACAGTCTCGGCTGAAACATACATGTTTGACGCTGCACGCAAGGGTGAACTTGTAGTCGGCTATGACTGGACCATGCTCAGAGCTGGTAAATCCAATTCCTTGAATGGAAGACACAACTCTCGGGAGCTACTGTCTGCTATTTACCGCACATGACCTTAGCAGATATGTGGCTAGAAAGTTACGATCTTTGTCAATTGTCGATTTTCCCTTTCCAATTGCGACTTCCTTTTCTGTTACACAGAGCATCTGCCCTTCTCATCAGTATCTATTATGAATGCTTCAGCTGCTCGAAAGGCATTCATCTACAGATTTTGTACCATCCCCAGCTATCTTCGTCCGCATCCACAATTGACATATCACCAAGCAGTTGGCACCGCCCTCCTCAAGCTATGGTTTTCCTTCGCCAGCACCATGGAGTTCCGCACCACCAAATCTCTAGACCCCGGCCCCGAAAAGGAGCGCTTCGTAGTCATGCGCCCTGCTAAGCCCGAGTCTTATTCCGGAGTCGCGAGCGACAGTTGGGTTCAACCAGTTCCTATTGGCGGCATGTGGTATCCAAAGCTCTACGAACCAGATATCGACACTGACAAGAAGATTGTTCTGCACTTCCACGGGGGCGCCTACGTACTTGGTGGTGTCCGGCCTATGGAGGGTGGCTGGGGTCCCGAAGTCCTCGCTAAATCAATCCATGGGCTAGTCTTATGCCCTCAATTCCGCCTACCTTCACAGAGGTCGCTTCCCCGCGGCTCTGCAGGATAGCATCACTGCCTATCAGTACTTACTAAGCCAAGGTATTCCGAGCTCGAGGATCGTCATATCCGGGGACTAGGCAGGCGGCAATCTCGCACTGGCCCTGTTGAGATACCTTGGTGAAAATGGTAGCTCCTTACCCTTACCCTCCGCGGCGCTGCTTTGGAGCCCTTGGCTAGACCTAGCTGCGGATCCATACGCTGTTGAGTCCCATCGGAATAGGAAGACCGACTATCTCACCCCCGTGTTGATCGAATGGGGCTTGCGCGCCTACCGACCATCGTTCCTCGAAGCCACTCACCCTTACTTGACGCCGCTTAATAACCCCTTTGCCACAAAGGTCCCTGTATTCATGCAGTATGGTACTGCGGAGGTGCTGCTCGATGAGCAGAGAGCTTTCTGCTCGCAAATGGGGGAAATAGCCGGCAACAGCTTGGAACGTCTAGAGATTCCATGTGCGCCGCATGATACGTTTTTGGGTGGGCAGATACTGGGGTTTGAGAAGGAGGCCAGAGACGCGGCTGAGAGAGCTAACAAGTTTCTCGTTGGCCAAGATACAAGACCATAGATGGTATACAGCCTTTATGCTTGCCTTCGCCAGTTTGTTGGATGGATGCATTAGCCTATAGACATGTCACGGTCGAGGTAAAATGTTGCAGCTTACAGAATCTGGGTTCAAAGGGCAGATAGCTATTCTTCCTTCCTTCTCTCTTCGCATTTCCGCCCTTCTCTCCCTTTCCATCCTTTTTGCTTTCGTATACACCATAAGAAAGGAACGAAGGGTGGCTTGCTAATGAAGATCCAGCTGTCTACGGTACTTCGAAAGCCGCAATTGTCAACTTGACGAAAAGCGTGGCATTGGACTACGCCGAACATTGGATTACTTGCAACGCTGTATGTAGCGGATGTAAGACCATGCTCTGACCATACTTAACGAGGATTCGAAAATACGATGGAATGGCTGACGAGAGATTACATACAGTCATCCGAACTTCGATGACGAGGACCCTTTTCGATGATCAGCCCTCGAGGAATTTCATGAAAGCTGCCACGCCGCTACCGAGGGAAGGAGCACCTTCCGACGTCGCTAAAGCAGCAGTCTTCCTCACAAGTGATAACACTACCTGGGTGACGGGAGTGCCTTTGCCTTTTGACGGAGGATTTTTGAGCCACTAGCCACTGCTGCGTTGCCGAGATTCGTTGTATACTATATACATATACTTGGCACCTAGCCGACAGAGCAGCAGTCTGCTTCCACATAGGCTGTAAGCACCTCAACAAAAGGCTATGAAATTGCCACCTTGCCAACAACCCCCCCCCCCCCCCCTGCCTAAGCGGCTGGTGAAATGGAGTAAGCAATTTGAACCCAAGGACCGCAAGAAGGTGAGAATTTGAAACGTAGGCCACACCCATACGGAATATCAATGTAGGTAGCTCATTTCTTAGCCTCCTTAATCTGCCGTCTTCTTAGCAGATCCTCTCTTTCTATCACTTAGGAATGCTTTCAAATCTCAATAACTTCAATTACTCAACCTCTATAAATATATAAACGTACTCTTTGCACATTCGTAGCTCAAACCTGACCCTTCTCGGGCGTCGTTAACCCCAAAGGCACGCGCCCCCCGCCGCCCCAGAAGAATTCAGATGCAGGCTTTATAAGCCGCCCCGAGCGTCAGTCATCCCATCCATTGACTTTCGCAGTTGATGCAGGCAGCAGATACAAAGAAGGATCCTCTTCTCCATTGTGTTCCTTGTCCTCGCCACCGCGTTCTGCCACTTGTCTGCAACTCCTCGCGGCATATGATAAGCAATTGCAATCGACTCTGTGTCCAGTCTCTCATAGCCTCCCGCCACCGTACGGCGATTGCTGAGGTAATTGTTCGGAAGAGCTTATGAGTTCAGTTGAATCACTGATAGCCGTTCGCTAGCCAGTCTTGATTGTCATTGTGTTGTCTTTCTCAATTTGGTTCTTGGTTTTCTGCTTCATCCTCATCATCTCCCAGACATCTTTTTTCAAATAAAGCTAAGCTATGCCGTTCACGACATATAAGCAGCTCTTGTGTGGGGTGTTAAGAGGCACGTACTTGAGAACAGAGAATTTCCATCGCACACAGACGCAGCACGCCTTCCAATGATCATGACTATAGGAGTAATTGAAGAGTTAGATAACCATACATCTTAGCTCCGGGCTGTGATTATTTAAAACTGATGGATGTCACAGGGTGGTAAATGACACAGTGGTCCTCGCTCCATTGATGCTGCCGAAGATGTTGAGCCAGGGAACATCGCCACGAGAGGTGACAGAATCGCCGATAAAGCGGGTAGGAAGGGATTAGCCATTTATGGGACAAGATGTTAGTGAAGAATCAAAAAAGAGATAGGAGTGTGCGTATGGGAGGTAGTGTCGAAGGATCTAAGATTGAGTTTAGGGGCTTCACACATCTTGAAAAGATTATCCATGGGAGCAATATGCTGAAGATTTGTCTAGGATCTTGGATCTGTTACAGATTTACTAGCGCACACGCGGACTTTCTGTGTTCAGTAGCGCCGGGAGTGAGCAGAAACGCCAGAGATTTCCGAGGATTTCGCGCAACCCCTGGATAATTTCGCTTCTGCTCTTTCATACCGTGTTTCGCCCTGAAGTTTTTGTGCAGACCACAAAACCAATTTCGCTTTTATCATGTCGTGTTTCGCACTGATGTTTCTTGCAAGCTACTAAACCTTTTCAACTCAGGGGCACGGGTCGTCATACACGCGCAGTGTGATTAAACAGTAACAGTGTCTCCTATGTCTCCATTGCTTACCATGCGCCTCTTGTATCTTACCCTTCCTCTTCTCCTTGTTCACTCTTTTCATCTCCATTCACTCTTTTCTTCCCAGTGGCAATGTTCGCGAAATCATTGACCGCAGTCGCGCTGGCAGCGTTGCTAACATCCGTGGCTGCACTCCCACAAATAACCAGTCCAAGTGCCAATACGCAACCATCCACAAATCTCTGCGGCAATGACGAACACATCATCCTCGACGGAACACCATGGCTAGTCGCTAATAGCATGTACGGCGCGGCCGCGATGGTGGGCACTTCATGTACCTACTACAAAAAGATCGAGACGCCTGCAGGTGGGAACCCGCGAGTGGTTTGGAGTAGCACGACCGCGATCCAGGATATTGAGAGCACGTAAGTCCTTCTCCTACTCGACGGTAGCCACGATATTCGATGTACTAATCGAAGATGACAGCAACAACGTTTGCAAAGGCTATGCGAACATCGGCCTGATCTCCAATCTCGAAAACAGCATTGCAAGCATCGGCTCCATCCCGGCGATATATGACGTGAGTATCAATTTCGCATCCTTATTCTCAGACGTTCAGACTCAGTGATGGCCATTCAAAAGTCTCGATTACTGAACATTCATGATTGCATATGGGATGGTGCTGATTTTGGTTATCGCTAGTGGACGCGCACCAACAGCACCGCCTTCAAAGGTAAGCTCGCTAAAATTATACCTACTACGCTGGCAATCAACTAACCCCTTCCCAAGGCAACATAATCTTCGACTTCATCCTCAGCCCAACAAAAGGCGACTCCACCTCCCCCTCCGCCCAAGAACTTATGCTGTGGCTGGAATGGCAAGGGGGCCAGCTCCCCATCGGTTGGGACAAGGGTCCTGTGGCGACGATCGAGTCGCTGTTTGGGACTTCGTGGAAACTGTATGAGGATGTGAATCGGGGGAATGGAATGACCGTGGTACGTCTTTTACTGGGCAATGTTGTTTCTTCAATTGTCGAAGGCTCGATGGGAGCTCAGAGGGGGGATCTGTCTAGGAAATATGTCCTGCAGGAAGAATGGGAAACGGGAAGGCTGATACCGAAGCGACAAACAGCACAGTCTCCTCCCCGACACGCCCTTCACCGGGACCTTCGCCGGCGATCTAAAGGACTGGTTCGAGGCTTTAGTCCATCTCGGAAGGTTCACAGACGCGGCGTACGTGAATATCGGCAACGCTGGGTAAGTTCTCTCAACCCTCATCTTATCATAGACGCAAAGAGAAAAGGCTAACGACTCTGGGGCAGTTCGGAGCTGTTCTATGGAGATAGCGTGCTGGATGCTACTCTAGGTCTGCAGATAAACTTGAACTGAGCTCGGTTTCTGCATGTCTGATTTATCCATCCGAATTCATCCACCAGTGGTGGACGGCGAAAAGGGGCACGGTTGCGCAAGTCACTGGATGACGAGTGTAGTACCCTAGATCTCAAGACACTATGATTCATTCCCAACTCTACGTCTTCGGATTTGAAAAGGTTGATCTCAATAAAGACTTCACGGCTCCTAATCCGACCCAAGCACAGACCCTCCCACCCTAATCCAACCCGTCTTTCTGCAATCCATCACCCATCACCCATCCCCTTCCCCTCCCCAATCCCTTGAACCCCCCCGCCCTGATCCCTTATCAACCCACCTTCGCTCCCTCTCCCTCCACAACTCTCACACTCCCCATACAAAACCCCACAGAAAAAACTCGTTCCTACCCACCCATCTTACGCCCCACCTCCACATCCCCACTAACTACCCAAGTAATCCCCTCGTGTGACCCACAGCGGTGACAGGGTTTCTTTCGCGTTTATCTTGAGAGCTGTCTCTGCCAACGCGATCCTTCTGGAGAGCTTCTATTTGCCAAAAATGTCGCATGGGCAATGACTGTACGGCGTTCTCGAGTAGCAGAGCCATCTCCCTGATGCGTGCAGGGTCTTAAGGATTCCTCACGCACAGCTTAAGCTGTTGAACACCGTTTCCAGAGCAGCAATGCGACTTCCCTGCATTGCCTATCCCATGAGCTGGCAGGATGCCACTTTCATCTGCTGCGTGAGCAAGACACCCTTGCATAGCGCATTTGAAGCCCGTCTCGGCCAAGTGCTGATGAATTCAGCGACTAGTGATCGCTCAATTTTTGGGCGGTACATTGTTTTGATGTCATCGCTGCTATCATCGAAAAAGTCTAGAGAACTTCAAGAGATCTCATAAGTGGAATTAAGAGTCTAGCACCCATTACTGCCAGCGTACGGGGTATTGTCAAAGGACCAAACAGTAAAACATCGAAACAAGAACCACTATGGCCACGCCCCCGTGTCTAGTCCCAGCAAGGTCTCTGGCAGCGTTGCTTACGGGATGAGAGGGTGAGGTGGTAGACGCGGTAGAAGCCAGTGATGCAAAGAGGGTGGACACGCTAGAAGCGCCTAGGGATGCCAGGGAGGGTGTGGGCTTGAAGTCATCGGCCAGGTGTAGGGCCGTGGTTTTAGCTTCCGGGCCGCCGGGTGACGTTGTGGGCTCTCCCGAGATTTGCGATCCTGGTGCTGATGAGTAGGTGATTGAGGTGATTGAGGTGAAGGAAAGTGATTCCGATGTAGCAGATGTAGAGGTGGGGCGATGGGTGGGTGTCAGAGTAATTTGAGATATGGCCATTGATGCTGAGGGTCCCAGGCTATAAGCTTCAGATATTGTGAAAGAGGCAGGCACAACTGAGTCTGCGTCTGTGAGCAGCGCCGGGTGGCTGATCACAGGATCAAGGGTGGATGTTAGGACGTGGCCACCTAGTGCCATTGAGATCAAGAGTCCCAGGTCTTCGGCTGCGGATGGGATGAGAGAGGCAGGAATAGCGGAGTCTGTATCCGTGAGTAGCGTCGAGATGCTAGTGTCGGCGGCCCCATGTCTAAGGGAATTGGCATCAGTGGTGATGGGTTGAAAGAGTGCACTAGTCGAGGAGCTAATCGGTTGCTCGGGATTCTTGCTCTGCACAACTGGGAAATTGACAGCCTGCCTTGATGGGTGATGGTTCTTGGTTGTTCTGGTGCACCCTTAAAAGAAGCGTCGGCAGTGATCAGTGCTGGCATTATAAGAAGAAAGTCTTGATCGGGGGCATGTGCGGTAGCTTCGGCATAGATGGATCTACTCGGACTATCTATGCCAGATGAACTTTGTTGGTAGTTTTTTCCAAAGCTAGATCTGACCATGGTCTCAGGTTCGGCGGGCTTGGTGGGAACCCTAAGGATCGATGGCCGAAGTGCAGTGACTTTCTCTTGAGGAGTGCTTTCTTGGTAAGGAATTACAGTGGGCACTGGCTGCGAAGCAGCCATGATGTGACATGAAGCAGTTGATGCTCGAACGGTTCTTGTAGCGACAATAGGGCGACTGGAGTGAGGATGAGGATGTGGATGCAGTGACGATGTGTCCGGATTTTCTGTCTGAGAGCGAATATCTGTGGATGGAGCGACCAATCTGATCGAAGAGATAGACCTCGAAGACGTGATGGTTAGTGCAGCAATTGGATCCGGTGTCGACGGTTTTGGCACCGCAGTAGGCACAATGAAGCTCGCTGCGGCACTGGTAGTCGGACCCGCCAAGGCACTCACCGGTACCAAAGCCCTCGGCGGATCCCACGGCAATGCATATTGCCACTTACTATCACAAGCCGCCCACGCCGGATCCAGAGTCCGAATGTCGGCGGGAAGGCTTATGAGTGGACTCGCAGCCATGGCTGTACCATTAGGTCCACCTTGCGCTTCGGAGCCTTCGCCGGTGGGTACTTTGCATTTCTTACTGGACTGCCAATTCTGTGGTGGATTTGCTAGGGCCGCGACATCTAGTGTGCTCCATTCGCCTTCGCCATGGTAGCAGCTAGAGGGCATGGTGGAAAGGTAGCCCTGAGGGTAGGCGTGCGTCAGACTCTTGTAGACGCCGCCAATATGGTTTGCCAAGTCTCCGCCAGATGGAATAGCGTACAGGTAGGCGTATACAACATAGACGGAGTGTGAATCACTAGACACGGTCAGTCAAGACGCAGGATGCCGTCACTGAAAACGAACAAGGTGTAGCCGTCTGATGTCATTGTTTTTGCGGCTATCTCGCGTTTCCTGTTGGTCGACGTAATCGAGTCTGGTGGGAAGTACAAGGCTTGAAGCGTCCCGGGAACAATCTCGCATGGTGCCGCGCTACTGATGAGGCTCAATGGAGGCCGCCCAAAGTCGCTGCTGTTAGGCTGGAACGAAGAGTTATGGAACGTGAATGACTGACAGCGTGCTACCTGGACCGGGAGAGAAGAAACGAAAAAGAGAAATGAAGCCAGCAGCACCATGGTGAATAATGAATGGAGCAGCAATTCAAAGAGAGTATACTTGCTAGAGAAACGGACGAACACATAAGGGACAGGTCTTGTTTGTGTACTAAGACGGAAAAAGAGCGTTGATAGTCGAGTTTATATCTGGTTGGGGAAGCCTATCGTCTCAATTAAGCAGACAAGAACAGAAGAGGCTCACCCTGAGATCAAGCGACTAGATTGTAGCATGGTTGGAGTAAAAAATCATGAACGAATTCATGGCGGCCTGGCGGTGCTCCTGGCTCAAAGAACCAATTTGCCACTGGTAAGATCTTATGTGCACAGCGGCAGAGACTGAGCTCGGGAGGCATATTGATAGCATCCAAAGCAATATCACAAGATGCAGGAGGTCTGTGTCCGGATTTGGCAGGAATGGAAGGAATCTCCAAAGCAGATGAAGGAGATTTGAGATCTCGTGGCTTGCATTATTAGCGCCAGCGGCTAGGGCGTGAGATCGCCACCTTAGAAGGAACGTGCACCAGTCTGGACGAGCATGCTGCGAGCATCGCTCGAACAGGACAAAGTCGAATTTCATTCATCGCAGTCTTCGTTGGGGGCTTGTTTCGGATTCTCCAATCTGCCTTCTCAATAGCCGGGCCTACAGAAAGAGGCCCCCGTGGAACCCACCGAACACACCGCCGTACTCGCAGTCTGTACTTTTTGACTCCTATCAAACAGGGCCTTCGTATGTGTAGCTTTGTTGCAACAGCAGCATAAATCTGCTTTCCCCCCTCAAGGAGCGTGTCATGCTATTATCATGCACTCAATAGCCCATCGAACAGAACTCCACGTTCATTCGACCCTGTACTGTATTAGCAAAACAGCTCAAGGAAGCTTCTGAAGTGTATTATCAACGAATTTACTTTAGGCTTCGCCCTCACGGCACCGCAATCACTCGCACGCTTCACCACACTCTCTTGCCCCGCGACCACCGCCGCTTGTTGTTGGCTGCCTCGTTCAAACCTTCCTACCCGCCTCAACCATCCTCTCTTCCTCAAGACTGTGTCATTACTTTGAGGTTCAGCGACAGCTTCAAGACTTTCGCTTAAAACACCAAGCGCGGCTCCTCTGTTCTTGATCGTGCACCTAAGATCTAACCACTGCAGTCGCTGGCGTAGTTCTTCTTGGTGAGCTGTCTCGGCTAGGGAGAGAAGAGGACATATGGCATCCACTGGGGAATGAGGGTTGCGGAAAGTGGTCTTTGTAGCCTCCTCAAGAGACATCGAGGGTATGATCGAATTGTGAGTGGTTGATCTGCGTGGCAAGAGTATTGGGGTTGGGGAGTCGGTTAGGCCGCTAGCCCTTTTCGGTGAGCCACGCTTTGGAGGGGAGAGAGATTCGAAGCCGGGCTCTTTGGGCTTTAGACTGTAAGACTGGGGGGCTATATAGCCGAGGTGTGTCGCGAGGTTAGTGATGGATGTTAGTGGCAACGCTGCGTTGCTGGCATCTTGTATATTGTCCAGGTTAAATTGAAATGTGGGGCGTAGCTTGCTATCACTGTTCCCCATGTCTGTCTTGCGCGGTCGAAGTGTGGCGACAGCTGATGTTTGGATGTCTGCGTATTGAGGCGCGAGATCGTCGAAGGGCTCCTCGTCCTCATGTTCTGGGAGAGCATTCGGAGCATCCACGAGCATTGCTTTCTCGGCCACAGGCTGTCTATCGAGCTTATCACGCTTGCTTTCACCGCTGAACCGCCGCCTTATATTCGGGAAAATACCAGTCCCTGAAGGTCTGGCGCGTGCTTTGAGTCGCTGAGTAAGGCTCTGTGAGCGTATTATCGTGGGCGAAGAAAGGGATTCCAAAGCCTCGAAAGACAAGACTCTGCCAGCCGTAAGAGATCCGTAGCGACCGTACGCGGAGCTGCTCTCGAGGTAGGATGATAAACTATCCAGGTCAATGGCAGCACTAAGCTGCGTTGATGAACGTAGCCCGGCCAATGCAGACAGGACAGGGGGCGTAGAAGAGGCCGGGCTCGATCGAACAGCACGCCGTACTCGCGTAGCAGCAGCACTCTGGGCTGGAGACGTATAGGATAACTTGCTGAGAGCTTTAGAGCGTTCTTGCGCTTGGTTGCCACTTGACTTCCGACTAGGCAACGGGGTCGTTGTATCTTGCGAGGCTCCCATGCTGAAAAGCTGATCCGCCCAGACAGGTGTGCGGAAGTTGTGGGCCGGCATAATGAATTGCGTGATTGTCGCCCTGCTGGTCTCGGAGCTGTTGGCTTTCCAGAGAGTAGAATGTTCTGTACTGCCTCGTCGTCGCCTCACTGTATCCCCAATATCCTCCACCCCAGAGGAGTGCCGAAGGGCACCGCTCATAAAGCGCGATGTTCCGATGGATCCGGAATCCGAAGGTCCGTCGACTTGTTCGATAGAGATAGGTCGGAGAAAGTATCGTGAACGTACTGTGTCTGCTGCACTAGCCTCACTAATGCGGATAGTAGGCGGTTCTGGTATCGTCCCCATCTCGATGTCTGACGAACTACCTACGCCGCGCTCGTCGGCCTTAGAGAATCCAAGCCAATGTAGCATTCGTCGCACAATTATTCCACGCCGCTTTTGTATGGTGCGGTGGCTTTCTGCTCCCTGGGGCGTCCATGCAATCCGTACAACATGGGCGGTGGTACCTTTATCTCCGAATATGTTCCTGTACCAAAGCCTCTTCTGTCTCTGCTCGTATTTCTCTTTAGTCACCCAGCCATGCCATGTCTTGACGTATCGTCGACCGCCTTCTTCACTCTGCACTCTCCACCAACCCCAATTGCGGATCAAATGCCATAACGTTACAACGAGAATGGGCACGAAGATGGCCGTCAGACCGAAAATGATGAAGACTTTGGCGGCTGAGACCGCTCCACCTACACTGGATATGATCGATCGGGCGTGGGAGCGGGGATTGGCCGCAGACGGAGACATTTTCGCTTCCGTCCTTGAGAGAGCTTATAGATGGTCCAGACCACTAGAGCGATGACGAAAACAACAGCAAACGTAATGAGACCGACGATGGTCAGGAGTGTCGGCTGATTCATGAATTCCGGCGACGATGATCTCAATTATTAGCCCAAATAAGATCCGCAGGTTGCCGGTAGTTCTTGATCGCGAAATAGCAGGCGACAAGTGATATCACGACCAGTGGAAGGGCAACTATATCTACGATCCCTAACGTATTCATGCCGAGACCAGAAGGGTCAGTAAAACATAGACACAGTGCAGTTATACAGATAGTGAGTGCAAAAGCCTGCTTGGTATTGAAAGTATTATTGGGACAACATATCTTGACGAAATATCTCGACAGCAGAGACTGCCGTGACTGCGCAAGGCAGCTACGATCCCGCATGACTTCGAGGTGGTTACTTCCTTCCTACCTTGAGCAATAGGCTTCCACAATAGCATCCGCACAATCTCAGGAAGGCACGATCCGTACGCGCAGCAAGCAGTAGCAATTCGAGGGTCCGAGAACCGAGCGTGCTGCCCAAGGCGCGATTACCAAAGACGCATTTACACGTAATTCGGGTGATTAACCATGCTAGAGAAAAAGGCTTGATGTGAACCCCCTTGTAGTTGGTGTTACATCTGATTGCAACATCTGATAAACCGATATTCAAAGCTGTCCCACAACTGCCCCCAAGGTCGACGAGGCCGAAGTCGGCATGATTAGGGAACAAGATCGAGAAGAACATGCGACGCATTGGTCACTGCCTGGTCAGCCAGATGGTAAGATATGGCCTGCGAGGACTTCGGCTCTACATGTCACAGCCAAGAGCCATTCCTGGCCAAGCCTGACCATGGCAAATAAGAAGCACAGCCAGATTTATGTGATTTGAAGGTGTAGCCATCGATCGCTATTACAAATGAGAGAAAGTATACGCCGGGCCATACACACTTACCAGTGAGAAGATCGGAGAGGGATTTGGCGGCCACGACTGTGCAGTGGTATAATTCTGAAAAGCCGGGCTAAGACAGGCGGGCAGAAGTGGCCTTAGGACCATGCAGTCAGATGACTTCATGCATGTGACGAACCATGGTTGAGAAACCGATTGACATGCGGTTGGCGTGCCGTTGCATGCAGCGTGTGACAGATGGCGTATGCAAGATGCGAGATGCGCCCAGCTACGACCGAGTCAAAAGATAAATATAGAGCATTGCAAGCAGGAAAGCGACCTAGGAACAGCGGTACCGAAAGTGAAGACGAGGCCGGTGCCCTGCGACCGGACACCTTCGGTTAGTCTTAGCGGGTGGTAACGGCAAAAATGTAGAAGCGACAGCTGAGATGTACTTCGACTTGACCGGAAGCAGCGAGTAGCACGTATGGCTTGCCTGCGAACACCTTGATCCGAGCTCCATCAAGCCCGAAGTTGACATGCGATGGAGATGAGGGGAGCTGAGGCTTGACGGTCTAGATCTCCTCTAGATCTCCCGGGCCATGTCAAATGGCGATAAGCGAGGCCATGCGCCCCCCCACAATGTAATGGCATGCGCCTAATTGGCTGCAATAGCTCCGGAGCCTCAGAGTGGCCACCGATGCTTATGACGATGGTCGATACAACCCCCAACAACGCCGCGACGCGGCGACAACATACATTGACCAATGCAAACCACTTTGGCCGCGTCGGCCTAAGGAGAGGCGGCGGTCGCAGATGATCGTGGTTGGACATCCACTGCGCGCATGCCTCTCTATCGACAATCCACATTCCAAATCCACCATTCAAGTGTCGAGAGACACGCTGTCTGTCGAGGGAAATACCGTGAAAGGAACGTTGCAGCTGAGATGGAAGAGCCATGGAACGATCTGTGGCGCTTTCCGAACCACGGTTCGAAGTGCGGTGGAAGAGACGTTGAAAAGCCTTTCTTGACCTCGCTGGATCCTCGAGAGAATGCAGAGCTTGAAGTGCTTCGACAAGGAGCAGCTATTCAATCAGATAATACTTGCTTCTGACCATCAGAAGGCCCCTAGCAAAACCCAAAGCGCATGGATGCCATTCAACCTTGCTGGTCATGCACCATGGAAGTCGTTTTGCAGCCCCCAAGAGCGGTTCAGCCAGGTCAGATCCTTCATCCTCCTCTCGTCGTCGGCATCCGCGTAAATCAAGGATCGAACATCGAGGTCCAGTCATCAACAAGCCAAAATCTGGGTGGACCAGAACCGAACGGTGCAAATTGTCCATCAGCGCACCCGAGGCTTGCGCAAGAAGGGGTGAACGGACAGTCTGAAGCACTCTGGGCATTCGTCCATCTCATCCCTAGAGTGTCGGATTCCCCAGAAAGCCGCGCCTTCGTATCTCAGTGCCCTACGCTCGGACTGAGCGGCACGTTGACAGACTCTCCTCATCGAGCTCTTGATGAACTATGTGAGGATGGCATGAAATATGTCAAGTTCCAGGACCTTGCCATCGACGCTGCTGGCATCTTTAGTCTTCGCGTGGCTTTGTGCCGAATGCCAAGCGAAGGTGGACACTCGAGCTCAACTCCTGGAGTGGCGACGACCATAGGCTATATCAGCAGTAGAGATATTGCTGTCCATCCCAGCTCACCGCACTACTCGTTAGGTATGTGAACGGATGATCGAGTTGCGATAGCTCTACTAGGAGACTGACATGCAACAGAGCCAGAAGAGAAAGAACGCCTCGCGGCCCTCGAGGCAACTGGCATTCTAGCGTGAGAAGGCTGAGCCCTGGGAGTAGTGGTCCAGCATGGTTAAGGTTATCCCGAAAGCGCACAAAGGAGTCTCGGAATGAATATACCTCGAGGGATGATCTGCAAGATGACGGCGTGGTTCGAGGTAAGCCTGGCTACGTTGTAGCATTTCACTGCCGTCGTCTGATTTCCAACATGGCAGCCTGGAAACATGATCTTCGAAGAAGAGTAAAATATAAATTATTAGCCTTTGCACGAAGAGGCCCTGCCCAAGCGAAACCGTCTAACCAAAAAGGTGTTTCTCAGTCCACGTGATCAACCCATCAGATGATATCTGCCAGCATCCTTCGAGGACCTCATGATCACCGGACCCAGGCTTTTTCATCATGCTGATTCAACACGACAGACTGACGCAGCTGACGCAACAGCGGAGCTCGAGGATCCGCGTACGGCGGTATAGTGTGAAATTGCGGCGCTGCTAGCCGGACCAGCTTGCATCTTGTCTTTACGTCGATCCAGCGACTGTTGTAGATATCGTCTTCTCCTCGTTCAACGAAAACAAAGGGAATATTTTCCTGGTGTCAATTTTGATGGTTGCAAGTCCCCCATAGCCCGGTTTCCGACCCGGATGAGTCAAGTCAAATGCTCTGCTGCGGCCTGCACAAGACACGCGGCATCATGACTGTCATTGTCCGCTGTGCCAGATCAGGCCTGCAGTCTGCCATATTTGACTTCCTGCCGTCTTTCCAGCTGCTTTTAGTTCGTATCGCTCTTTACTCTAGGAAATCCTTTTGTTCGTCTTCAAGCTGAACAGCGTAGTCATCTCACTCGTTCTTTTCCGTACTCTTCTTTTCCTTGACTTTCACTTCACAGGATTGCTTCTCCACTGATGCGCCACCACAATAAACGCCACTCGTGGCCACCACTTCGCCAGTCAAGGCCGTTGTACTTGAAAGAGAGCATCGACGCCGATCCGTTCGCCTACTTCATCTCGCCAGCAGACTGTAATGACACCGATGCCGGTATCCAGATCAAGCCACGCTCTCGCTCTTTGCCACCGTTCCAGCGAAAGCCTCGAATCCCTCTATCCGTCTCAACAACTGGAAAGTCGTCGACAGCGAGGTTGAAAGGGTGGATAGACAGAATGGAAAAACAGTACTTCCATCGCACTCGGTCCGAACAACCGCCTCCCATGATCATAATCGTCGAACCAAAAAGCCCGCCAACTGTTCCTGCCACGACTCCCATTGTGATACCAAGATCACCACCTGTGCGAGGCCGCCGTGACGTACGATCGACCTCAAGTCAGCGCGTACAGCCCAACAGCAAGACTCCTCCAAGACGGCCCCGTGTGTGGCGAGAACCAAGCTCAGCTATTTGGTCGGTGGCTGAGGAAGATGAGAACTTTGGGCTCGGAATCTCTGTATGAGACTTCTGAACGATATAAATCTGCAACGCCGTTCAGATAGCTTTCAGGTCCAGGCTCTGTTGCTCATCCGTGGTCTTTCAGAGGATTTTGCCAGTGTAGTTCTTCGCAATACTCCGCTTTTGTTTCTGTTCGTGGCCTAGCTCTTCGCATCAAAGATATTTCCTTCCCGCAGCGAGCACCCTCCCTCGAAACACGGGACTTCCCAACACCATCTCTATCCCTTGGAACGGATTCATGATAGCTTTGACCCAAACCTCGAAGACCTCGGTAAAGAATAGTCGCATAGCCTCCTCTGTCTGTGGACTGGTTGGGTTGTTCGCAATCAGTGTACTCCCACCTTTTGATGCCGAGGCTGGCGGCGTCGAAGTATAAGGCATGAAGGGTGGGAAAGCGCCTGGCGAAGGTGAAAAGGTGGGAGCTGTATTTGGTGGGTGGGGCAGGTGAAGGAGGAGAAACTTGGTGGAGGTGGGAGTTAGGAAGCAGGAGATGTGGGAGTTGGAAAACTGGTCAATACGCTTGAGATACCTGCGCTGGCGGATTAGCTTTGACACAGCGACCAATTCTCACGAATGGGGCGTATTCTGAATGAGCGCTGTGGGAGTGATGGTAGCTTGGGGCACGTACATCTGGCTATTGAGCCATTGCACCTCATCCACAATGTCCAGGCTGCTGTGAATGATAAATGGATTCATCTGTCGTGCTTCGCCGCTGAATCGAGCAACGCCATCACCACCTTGTTTGGAGGTGCCGAACTCGAGCTCGAAGAGAGGGTTGTCGCGCGTGCCGACGATGCAGAAGTAATATGACATGACTATAATGCCACCTACGAAGAATCATAGAGGCCGATTGCTATCCAGCTTCGCCATCTACAGCTGATGTTTGGAAGATGATCGCTTGAGAAATCATGGCGAGCTTGGCGGCAGAAGTGGCAGGAACATTTCACCGCCCAGAACTCCCTCGCGCTGATTGGCCTACTCCACAATAATCTTTCAAAGCTTCAACCTCCCCGTCACCACCACACTCACCCTCCCACACCCCCTCAGCAATGTTCGGTCCATTCCGCCGCACCTCTCCCCTCTCCGGCGGTCTTCTCTGGCACGTCACCTTCCACCACCTCCCAACCTCCCAGCTAACCGGCCCGCAGGAAAATCCCCTGGCGCCTCTCCACCCCCCAAAAAACCCGCCAGCGCAAACGCCTACGCATGGTCGACAACGTGATCGCGACCGTCGACTCCGCGCTCGCCAAGACGGGGCAAGTCAGTAAATCGGTAGAAAGATGGAAGGCTGAGATGCCGAAGGAGGAGGAAATGGTGGCGAGGGACAAGTATACGGTGTTCGACCGGAAGGCGAAGAGGTATCGGAAAGGGATTCATAGTGAGTAGGCTGTTCCTTTTGGCAATTTGATTAGAGGGGTGGGGAGGGTCATGGGGGATATGAACGAGGGGATGGGCTGATGGGTTTGCGCGAGCAGAGGTGCCGAAGTGGACGAGGGTCAGTCAGAGGATCAATCCACCGGGTTTCTAGAGGATACAAGTTCCGGACGGAGACGTTTGCGTTGCCGCACTGCTGTGTATATCGTTTGTGATGGTGGAGTGCATCAACCGGCGTCAAGGTTACCACAAATTTTATTACCCAGCAAAGCATATATCTACTGCTAAAAAGTCGGAGAGACCAAGTGAATACACTGGAACTTTGGAAGGTTCGCATGTATCATGTTCATACATTCTCAGCTATGTAAACGATCAATGGGGATATCTCGCAGAAGATCAGAACGCAGCGAAAGCGAACGTGTCCGAGCCACAATAGAATTACAAGAAATCCGTTCCGCCTGCCACGCTCAACATCTCCAAGAATAAAGAAGACACAGAGAAGGACTTAAGTCCAGGAACTGTGATGATTAGTAAGGGCCGTTCACTCATGTCGCAGCGCTCATTGCTTGACATCCCTATCGAACTCCAAGGGCCTGAGGCGGAAGTAACCCTTCACAACTCATCCTTGGCCTTTTGTGTTGCGGACGATGCGGCGCTGCCGACACTGCTGGCCATGTCGGTCACACCACTGACAACCTTCTCCATAGCCTCTGTAGCTCCCTCTTGCGCCGCTGCAGGCCACTCGGCGAGCTTGGCTTTGGCACTGGCAATCACATCTGCCAGGCGGGCTGATGCGCTCTCAACTGCACCTTGCTCGGGACCGTATACCGCCTCACTTATTTTCGCCTTCGTGGCATCTACAGCCGAACCCGCCGCTGCCATGTTCTCCTTAGCAATGGAGGAGGCCGAGGCGTATGCGTTTGAGGCTGCACTGGTGACGGAATCTGTAGCTGCTGTTGAGGTGCCGTAGATGGCAGCAGATATGGCTTCTTGGGCGGAAGAAGTAACAGCGTCAAGCGAGCTACTGAGGGAATCCATGTACCCAGGCTGCGAGCCGTAAATTGCTTCACTAGCTCGCGATTGTGCCGAAGAGTAGGAGCTAGCCGCTGCAGAAGTGGCTTTCTCGTATGTGCCCTTGCTCGAGCCGTAATACTGAACGCTTGCGGCTTCAATGGCCGCATTGATACTGTCACTGGCATCATTCAAGATTGCTTCGAGCGTTGCGGGCGGAGTGAAGTACGTCGATACGACCGAGGACGCCGAAGCATAGGCGTCGCTAGCATAGCTGGATGCTGAAGACGCAACGCTGGCGTGGTAACCAGTATTATAGACAGAACTGAGCCTGTTCATCACGCTTTCCGTGAACTCGGGTTCCCGACCTACGACCAAATCGGAAAAGAGAGCTTGTACAGCCTCGAATTGGGCTGCTGCGCTATCCGTAGCTTGTGCAGCATATTCGCCAGCTTGCGACAGAACGGATTGCGAGAAGGGCGTGGGCGCACCGTAGACCTGCTCACTTGCTCTTGACACGAGTGCCTCCCAATTATCGGACGCCTGGCTTGCCATAGATTCGGTCCATGGCGTTTCCGACCCCACGAGAGCTGTGCTCGCTGCTGATGTTATAGATCCAGCCTTTGCAGATGCTGCTGAGGCGATCGACTCGACTTTGCCTGTTGAAGTACCATAGACACCCGTACTCGCAGCGGCCGACGCCGATGACAAATGTACTGAGGCAATTGATATGATTGAGCTGTAATGGGACGATGCTGAATCCTTGAGGGACTGTGCTGGTGACCTGCTCTTCCCAGTGGCCGAGCTCGCGGAATTCAAGACAAGTTGAAGGTTGTCTGAGGCTTGTGCGACTATGCTGTTATAATTGTCTTGGGCGGCTTTGAGGAGACTCTGATATGCTGGCGTTGGAGTCCCGTAGATCGATTCGGACACTGCGCTAGCGAGACTTCGATGAATCGGCGTTGACGTGCCATAAACAGCACTGGATGCAGCGTGCAGAAACTCCGAGTACCTGTCATGTGCCATACCTACAGCTTCGTAGTACCTCCTCTGGCCTTCCATAGCATATTGCTGGTGTACAGGGGTTGAAGTGGCCCCGACGGCGGCTTTAACGCTGGAGTACTGCACAGAAGCAGCGCTCAGGCTATCTGCTAGGCGCGACGATGCCATCGCCGATATAGAGTCAATCACACCCTGGCTCGGGCCATATATAGCTTCACTGGCAGCCTTGGTCGCAGAAGTATGTTTTGCGCTTGCGGCATTGATGAGACCGGAGTACTTTTCGTTGGCCTTGCCAAGATAGGAATCGTAGCCCGAGGCTGAGCTACCACCAACGGCAGTCTTCGCCGACTCGAGCTGAGACGAAGCAGCGGCCATGGCATCGAAATATTTTTGGTTGGCGACAGAGAGTGCAGATTTTTGAGGGCTCAAGGACGTTCCGTACGCGGCTCCAGAAGCCGCACTAACTGCAGACTGTAATCGCTTGTTGGCTGCGCCCAGTGAACCGGAGTACGCAATTTCAATGGATGAAAACATCTGCTCATGAATCGGTTTAGGTGTTTCTGAGATCTGCTGCGACGCAATCGACTTAGCATGCGAGTAGTGCTCTTGGGCTCTTCTAGCGGCATCGGAATACGCAGACGATGCAGATTGCGCGGCCAATTGAGCTATTGGTGTCGGCGTTCCATAGATGATTGACGAGGCTCTAGTCACTGTTAGTGCGTTCGCTGTACGTCCTTTCGTCTTCACAACTTACGCTGCAACAGCTTCAGCATACTTGCCAGAAGCCACACTAGTCACACTCTCAGCGTTACCTTGCTGAGATCCGTAGAGGGCGCTTGATGCTGCCGCAAGCGCACTTGAGTATTGTTCGCTTGCGAGAGAAGTCATGCTTTCTACTGAGCCTTGGGTGCGTGTCGGCCCCAGCATTGCTTCACTGACTGCCTGCGTGATATCGGCGTATTTGTCACCAGCTTGATTTGCCATGCTTTGGAGTTTCTCGGAAAATGTTGCATCATCGTCGACGACATCGTCCAGGATTGGCTTCTGCTCCGCGACCTTCTGCGCCATTGCACCACCAAAGACCTTTTTCGAGGCTTTGCTAGCGGCAGATGAGGCGCTAGAGCTTGCGGTATGCGCCCCGCTGTTGTCAGATATGGCTAATGTAGCGGAATCAATACCTTCGGATACTACCGAAGCGACACTTCCGTACACAGGTGCTGGAGTGCCGGCTGTTACGCCCTTGCTAGCCGAGCTGCTTGCTTCAAAGAAGTTGGAGCTAGCTTTGTCGATCACGCCTGGCTCTGTACCCATCACGGCAGACGAAGCGGTAGAAGCTGCGTCGGCGACTGTGCCCTTGACTCTTGAGCTTATAGACTCAGCACTGCCTTGCGATGTGCCGACAAATTGCTCACTGGCCGATCGTACCTTCTCCATGACCTTTTGCCCAGCATTTGCGGCCTTAGGTGGGGTGTACTTTGTACTGAAGTCGTCGGAGGCATCGAGGGCCTGTAACTTCCATTTGCCAACCTCCTTCAGCCTTGTGAGCTCTTTGGCCGTTGCCTCAGCCACAGCCATGCCGCTTGACTCGATCTCACTGCCGGCTTCTTGGACCCTTTGTATGCCGGGATGCTCCTTGGCCACGGCTTCGACCTCCGAGGTCCATTGATCGAAATTCTTCCGCACTTCATGATATTTCGACCAGTCCTTGTAGGTGACACCATCCATCCATGCCCATCGCATACCAATTTCTTGAAGTCCCAGATCGCTGATGTTATTGAGAACGTCGAGTGTTGACTTGGAAGCTGCCGAGACCAAGGAATGCGTTACATCGTCGTAATTTTGCCTCCAAGCTCTCAGCGCCTGCGCCTTCTCTCTGATGGCCAACCCAGCAATTTTCACCGCTTGCGATATGTCGTCTTCCGAGCCGGAGACCTTCACTTGATCAGCATCCTCCGGAAGCGAGGTCACCAGGTTAATGATCCTCGATTTCACATCATCAATTTGTGTTCTTGATGCCTCTTCCAGCTGAATGATCAAAGCTCTGCCAACGCCATGAGCTTGCTTTTCGACTTGGCGATCTGTGATCTCCTTCACTCGCTCTTCCAGGTCTTCAGTACCTTTGTCTGCGGCTTGCGCAAATTTATCTTGCCAATTCTCTAAATCTGTAGCGATTTTCTCTCTTGCGTTGGCAAGCTGCTCCTCGCTTGTAGCAAGTTTGGATGGGCTCTCTTCTTCGGCGTCGGCGGCGGACTTTGCGCTCGAGTCTGCGGTAGCAGACGCTGATACGACTATCGAAGAGAGGGAGGAGGCACCAGAGGCCATGGCACTAGAGGACATAGAGGACGGGTCAGATGAACTAAGTCAGTATCTTATGTCAGCGGACGGAAGTCTCTCTAATCGCCTTTATACTGGCTGAATGAGTATACCTATTGATCTCTTGCATCGCGGACTGGAGTTTCCTCCCATCCCTATACCTGCCCAATCGCTCTCCGATCCTGATCAGCTGAGGTTCGACGTTCTCTCCATAAAGAATCCTCAACTTCGGCCAAAGGGTCCTATCTGCGAAGACCATTGTAGTAGTCCAAGCTGTCTGTGCGTACGGAAGACCAGTCTCCAGCGCGAATCTCTGGGCCGAAGCGTAGGCTTTCTCAACGTGTGGCCGACATACCGTGTAGCCTGGCAAAAGATAGGTATCATAGGTTGAAACAACACCATCCCGCGCCGAAGTATAGTATGGCCCGATCACAGTCGCAATCTTGTCAACCCGAGGTGCCAATAATGCTTCGTACTGCTTCCTGGATTTCTCTTGGGCTGTTGACAGCTGAGGCTTCAAAGTCGTTTCCCAGTGCTGTGCTCCATACGCCCGAGCTTGCTCGACGCGTGGAGCACCGTAGCTCTGATACGTTCGATTGCCATACTTCACGGACGGACTAAAGACCTTGCGGTCAAAAGTCTCCACGTAAGGGCGTACCGAGTCAACGTACGGAGCCGCGTAATTGTTGTAATATGGTTCTAGATATGGACTTATGTGTCCTCGTACAGTCAAATAGGGTTTGCAGACTTGGGGCGAAGTTTCTGTGAGTCCTGTGATAGAGGAAGGGCACCTGAAAAGGGCTGTGATAACGGTATACCAGACAAGTAGTCTATATTGCGCAGGTGTTAGCAATCGACATCGGGCTCATTGCGAATCCGGCTTACCTGGAAACTATGCTGAAGCTTCTAGCGGCAAAGCCTGGCGTCTTTTGTCTTATCTTGGTCGGTCTTGTAATAGTACCATTCGGTACACCGTTGGGCCGGCCGTTGAGTTTCGAAGACTCTTTTGGGCGACCATTCGCGTGAGCTGCCATGGTAATGATCTGAGGCCCTCTTCGAGCGGCTCTGCTTGTCGAAGAAAACACTGGGCTCTTAAGCCTATCGTACGAGCCTAACGCGTGTGGTGGAGTGGCTGTAAAGTTGGGTCAGAGATTCAGCGGGAAGGATACATAGCATTGCTGGTCGCTCTGAGAAGACGCGGTGACATGGAGATTATTATCAGCCCGGGAATCGGGAGAGCAGTAGCAGTACGTTAAGAGTATGAAACTGGGTATCAAGATTGCAGGTGGAGATTGACCCCTGCTGCCATGGAACAAGGCCAAGCCAAGCGAGCAATGATGTCGTGTGCCCGCCTAAACCTGTCCCTATCGACCGTTCCGATCAGGTACTTCGACTTGTACTTCTCTTGAGACTACATGTACTGTGAATTTTGAATCATTTCTAAGCATTCCTCCGAGTTCGAGGATCAACAAGTAGGTGAATTCATTTGTGTCTACAAGCTCCGTAGTCGTGGTAGAGGGTTGAACGTTCCTGCATGTTCGTCGCCTTGGTCTTGGCACCTGGTCTGACACGTGAAAGGCTCTTTGTGTCATCTTCACCCGATTGGTAAGTACTCGACTACACTTACTCAATATCCATCCCCTTCAACCTACCTCACCCCTACGATCCGACCTCATTCATCTCGTATCCCTCGCCCGCGCTCTGCTTCCTGATCAAGGTTCCTCAGATAATCCCTCAGTCTGTCTGCATACCGTCTGCTGAAGGAACAACGAGACCGCCTTTAACGGCAGTCTTGGGCCTATGGCGGAAAGACTATATCGACAACAGACTCTAGTCGATGCTGGCTCTGTCCGCGCTGGTCTGATTTTTGGGTGAGAGCATGGATCCACTTAACCCAACAGAGGGCGCTGAGCCACGGTCGGAGGCAACTGCGACGCCCGATGTTATGGACGACCCAACATTTGACACCGATTCGGCACGAGACCAGAAGAGCACGGAAGACGCAGATACATGCAGGATATGTCGAGGGGAGGGGTCCAAAGAGGAGCCTCTGTTCTACCCCTGCAAGTGCAGTGGCAGTATCAAGTTCGTCCATCAGAACTGCCTCATGGAATGGCTATCACATTCTCAGAAAAAGCATTGCGAGTTGTGCAAGATCCCGTTCCGCTTCACGAAGCTCTACTCTCCACAAATGCCAAACACAGTGCCTTTGCCGGTCTTCCTACGTCAAGCTGCCTTACAGGCCTACAGAAGCTTGCTGACCTGGTCACGGTTCCAGCTCGTCGTGTTTGTTTGGGTGGCCTGGCTACCTTGGTCGATGCGGTCAATCTGGAGGGGGCTTTTCTGGTTTGGCGATGGTGGCTGGGTGGCCTGGCAAGAGGCGGAGAAACGGGCCATCTCAGCAGCGCAAGCGCAATTGGACAGACTGGCCGCTGAAGGAACAACACCGGCAGGACTTAGTTTCTTTACGTCCAAGGAAAATGTAGCTGGCGCGATGGTTTCACAAATGGCGAACGCTATTCCGCATTTCTTGTCCCCTATTTCCTCCACCCTCAACTATAGTGGGGGTCCATTATTATTCCGACTCGGCAAAAGGCTGTTGAGAACGGTTATCGGACGCGCTACGAATGGAACAAGCCAGGGCACAACGGTTCCTTCTCCTACGAACTACACGAGTAATCCTAGCATGGAGATCTATGCTCCATCCATGCTCTCCGACACCATCTTCCTGAAGACGCTGACACGTTATCCTAAAGTAAACCGCATCCTTATTGATATGCTTGAAGGACAGCTCATCACCTTGTTCGTGGTGGTGATCTTCATCCTCACCTTTCTAATCCGTGAATGGGTTGTTCAGCAACAACCTGGGATCAATTTAGCAGCGGCCGCCGAAGCTGAAAATCGGGAAGCGGGCAATGTACCAGCTTTGCAGCAGCTCGCCCGGCAGCATGCGCAACAACACCTACCTCAAGCACGTGAAGGGCATCCAGCGGCAGAAGACGATCAAGAACCACAGCCAGCAGATGCAAGACGACCACGGAGATTGGCGAGACCCAGACAGCGCAGAGGCCAAGACCCCCTGGCGCAGGTAGTACAAGCCCAAAATGACGATGCGTCAGAAGCCGGAGACCAGATGCCCACCGATGAGTGGTCGGAAACGGCAACGACGGGGGATGAAGATCGGCTTCTTGAATCGTCTGATACGACGGACAGTAATACCACCATCATCTCACCTGCACCACAAAGACCAAGCATGCCAACAAGGAATACTTTGAGGCAAGCTGCAGAGATACGGCGTGTTTTGGAGGAACAGGCCCAAGCTTCAGGACAGCAAGACTGGCCTGGGCTCAAGATCTTCACGGATTTGTGGACTCGTGCGGAGCAGGAGCCTAGTGAAGTGCTCAAAATCATTGATCAAGAAGGTCGCAACCAAGAACTCGGATGGATCGTCGCCTTCATGAGAAGGTTGGAGAAGATTCCTGCCGCAGAAGGCGACATACATGAGGTGCCGAGGCCAGAGAACAGTATTGCTAGCGAAGACAATAGAGAATCACAGTGTCTCATCCTTCCGTTCGAGAGCGAAGAAGTGCAAAAGCCAATAGTAAACTTACCAGAAAACCTAGATGACGAATTCTGGCCCTCTGCTGACACACAAGCAAGCAACATTGAAGATGAGAACAATCCATATCCATCTCCAAAATCAAGCCCGTTACTGGCCGCCGAAATAAAGATGCCTAGTCTAATCATTGGTAGCGAGCGCGAGCCTATAGGATTGCGAGACATAAGCAATCAACAGCTCGATGGCGCAGTCTCGAGTTCGAGCTCGATCCACAACCAACAGGTAGAAACAAGTGACCTTGACAGCGGCTTCGTTGTTGTTTCAAGCAATACCCAAGACGCCCAGATTTCGATGTCTTCTCCCCCGAACACGCCCCCACTACCGCACACGGACAACCCATTCCATCCAGATTACCGTGAGATCCCTGAGACCCAAGTGGCGAGGGAGTCTCGCGCTGACGGCACACAAGAGATCCTCGACCACATCGAGGAGCAAGAGCATCATATGACGAGGCTTCTGGACGACAGGAATGCCATCATGCGTAATGCTTCGGATCATCCCACAGAAATCCAAGTAACTGAGGCTGCAAACAGCTCTACTCCAGATCCTTCGCCCGCCACCAATGCTCCTCGCAGCTATGTAGACATAGTCATGGATTGGCTCTGGGGAGAGGTCATACCACCAGTGGAGCCCCCACAAGTTCAGGGTATGGACGATGAACATATTGTGGAAAACATCGATGAAGAAGCTCCATTTGTGCCTGTCGCCCATGGACAGCATGTAATTGAGGAAGCCAATGATCAGAATGCAGCTGAACCAGTCCAAGATGCCGAAGTCCGCGCGGCTGCTCTACAAGCAGGCCTTGATCCCAACGACGTCGAAGCGGTGGAAGATGCCGAAGACCTAGAAGGGATCATGGAACTTGTCGGCATGCAAGGTCCGATGATTGGTTTGATACAGAACGGAATGTTTTGCGCAGTCATCGTATCCTTAACCATCTTTCTCGGCATTTGGACACCCTACATTGTCGGCAAATTCTTCTTGGTCTTTCTGGCTAATCCAGTCTCGCTACTGGTGAAGATGCCTCTTCGATGGGCTTCCAGCTTCGCGGACCTTACCATCGACCTCTTCATTTTTAGCACCGGCTGTTCCTACTACTGGCTAGACATCGCTGTACGTTTTCTGTGCAGTCCCATAGGTCTCCTAGTCCCAACGTTGGGCCGAATCAGCCAAAATGGACTTTTCGCCGAGGCGGCAAGAGGTTACGCTGAAAGCGCCCTGGACCGACTTGTGAAAGGGTTCGTAGTTTCGAGTGGAAGCTTCCTCGAATCGGACATTCCGACTTTCTCAGTCATCGCCCACGAGTCTCTGCAAAACATCCAGAATTCAACATCTGACAGGTTCAGGCTTCTGGTGGACAGTATTGTCGTTATCGGCAATGGCACCTCGATCACTGAAGTCGGTCGCAACCTTTTAGCGGCTGGTGTCGTGGCTAGAAAAAGTATCGTAATTGATGCCAACTACTACCTGCCCACAATGTCGGACTTGGAGGCGTTGGCGCGATCGCTCGTTTCCATTAACCCTCTAAAGCTGGATCTAAGTACCGCTCAACGTTCCAACCCATTGGACTATACATTAGCGAATTGGGATACCAAGGACCGCGCCATCGCCATCATTCTTGGTTACCTTGCACTCGGACTCACTGGAGCTGTCTATCTCAAGATTAGTAGCTTGTTGCGGGGCAAGAACGATGTCGGGAAGGTTGACGGGCCAGTTGCAGACGTTCTTTATCAGGCAGGCGGCGTCTTGAAAGTTATTCTGATCATCAGTATCGAGATGATCGTCTTCCCACTATTCTGTGGCCTACTCCTGGACGTGGCACTCCTACCTCTTTTCGGCAGCGCTACCATGTTCTCAAGACTCAGGTTCTCCCTCAAATTCCCTTGGACTTCCCTATTTGTCCACTGGTTTGTGGGCACTTGTTACATGTTCCATCTAGCCCTTTTCGCTTCCATGTGCCGCAAGATCATGCGTACTGGTGTACTTTACTTCATTCGAGACCCGGACGACCCGACGTTCCACCCTGTGCGTGATGTTCTAGAACGCAGTATCATCACGCAGTTCCGCAAAATCATCTTCAGCGCTGTTGTATATGGAGGTTTGGTGATGATATGCTTAGGCGGCGTTGTATGGGGCCTTTACTATGCATTCGACGGCGTCTTTCCTATCCATTGGTCTTCCAACGAACCTGTTTTGGAATTTCCGGTCGATCTCCTGTTTTACAACTTACTAATGCCCGTGGCCGTCAAGTTCTTCCGGCCCTCCAATCTCGTGAATGAAACTTACAGTTGGTGGTTGAGGAAGTGTGCCCGCGGCCTACGCCTTTCACATTTCCTGTTCAACGACAAGAAGGAGGATGAAGAAGGTCACCACGTGCACCGGACTTGGAAAGCTTTCTTTTATAGAAAACGTGGCGATCCACTCAACCCCGTTGTTGGGGACGACCGCCGCCTCCTGGCTGAGGACCGCGATACAGAGACCTACTTCCTCCGCGACGGCCGCTACGTACGCACCCCTGCCTCCGACCAAGTACGTATGCCACGGGGCGCCCGTACCTTTCTCGACGTTGACGAAGATAACAATCGCCTTGATGGCCTCGACGATTCTGAGACAGGCCTCCATGGGCGCGCCAACCACCATTTCACGAAGGTCTACGTGCCTCCTTCCTTCCGTCTGAGAATCAGCGTCTTCATCTTCTTGATCTGGGTTTTCGCCGCCACGACCGGAGTTGGGATCACCATCCTTCCGCTGGTGCTAGGCCGGTACATCTTCACGAAATTCGCGCCAAGGCAGATGCAGATGAACGACATCTACGCCTTCTCAATCGGGATCTACCTCCTCGGCGGCCTCTTCTACACCGCCCTCCATGCCCCCAAACTCCTCACCAGGATCCGCACCGCACTCACACCCCCACCCAACTCTCCAACCGCGACCTACCTCCACCACTTGAAAACCTACACCTCCTCAACCCTCCGCGTCCTCTACACCTACACCACCTTCCTCGTCCTCCTCTCCGCCCTCTCCTCCCTGCTCATAGAATGCTACCTCATCATCCCCTTGCACACCTACCTCGCCACCCCAGACGAGCGGCACACCATCCACTTCGTGCAGGACTGGACGCTGGGCATCCTCTACCTCAAGACCCTCGGCCGCCTCATCCTCTGGAACACCCCCTCCCGGCCCGCCGCCGCCCTGCGCGCCATCGTGCGCAACGGCTGGCTGGACCCTGACGCGAGGCTCGCGACCCGGGCGTTCATCTTCCCCGCCACCGTGCTCATCCTGCTCGCACTGGGGCTGCCGTTGGCGCTGGGATGGGCGGTGAATGTGATGTGCTGCCGGGGTAGTGGGGATGTGGTGAGGGTGGCGGTGTATAGGTATAGCTACCCTGCGGTTCTGGCGGCGGGGCTGCTGGTGTTGGGGGGCTGGGGCGCGAGGAAGGTGTTTGAGGGGTGGAGAGGGAGGATCAGGGATGAGGTCTATTTGATTGGGGAGAGGCTGCATAATTTTGGGGAGAGCAGGAGGGTGAAGGGGGGGGTGGTTCGGGGCGCGGGGAGGGTGGAGACTAGGTAGATGGGTACGTGTACCGCTAGCTATGGAGTCATGGGGTGAGCGAGCGAGCGTCTTTGGGGCGTTTTTGGAAACGGAGAGCTTGGTGGTCGACAAGCACAGAGCAGTGGATTTGGTGGTTTGAGCCCAGGATGCAGCTCCTTTGTAGCATGTTCTTTTGATATTCATAGACAATTCAGAATTCCATCCTCCTCCCTCCTCCCTCCTTCCCTCCTTCCCTCCCTCCTTTCTAGCCATCATCCGCCTCGAAGGCACCCATAGCGTACGTATCGCCATCACACCCGTCATTTTGTATGTTGTTGTTCTTCGAGGGTCTTGACGTCGCGTGAGGGAAAGGCGGGGGGGCGGCTCGTTGGCACGGTCTGCCGAAGGGAATGGATGATGAGGGTTGAGCGTTGTGAGCCTGTACACCTAGTTTTTCTATATCTGTTGTAGAGCATCACAGCTTCTGACAGTGGGTTTGGGGTTGGCAATATCGGATTTGTGGGATGAGGGGCTGGAGGCTGAGGTAGGGGGTGGTTTTGGGAAGGGTGGGCGTGGAACTTCAAGGGAAGGGTCTCGGAAGGTTATGATGGTTTTTATTTCGAGTGTCGGAAGCTAGTCAAGGGAAGGGTCTCGGAAGGTTATGATGGTTTTTATTTCGAGTGTCGGAAGCTAGGGAAAGAATGTTGACGGGATTCGGGAATGGATTTCGAGGTCCTTGGACGACAGGTAAAACGTTGTGATTTGTAGAGGTGACTGCTCGTCGCTCAGCCCAAGCTTGATGGTGGAACATTGTTGGGTCTGAGAAGTCAAATGTTCGATAACAACCCAGAAACACCATGTGAAATGTCGCAAAGAAGGATGTTGTTCATCTTTTTGTCCAGTCGTACCAGCAGTCTGCTGAGAACAAAGGTCGACCTCTAGTTTACTTTCGAAAGATGACCTCTGGTGTCAAAGGTAGCATCCGTATCTTTCTCTCTTGGTACAGTGGAGTACTTGGAGAATGACCTAGTACGATCCCAAGAAGGCACACTGCCCAGGCACAGGCTGGCACTAGGAGATTCGATCCCACCACGTTAGATTACTTTGAAGATTTCCATAAGTGGTTTCATAAAGAAGTCGTTACCCCTGGAAAGATAATGGTTGCGGGAAATACTGGAGGTAGCGTGCGAACGCTATGCTCGCCTCCGATAATCACTTCAATGTCAAATTGAAGGACGATATAATCATATGATGGACAAGAGGATGACAAGATGAAGGGATAACGAGATGACGGCGTAGCGAGCTGAACCGCCGAGACAGCGACTCGCAGCAACGAAGTTTGAGAGATACTAGAAGTTCGCACATCAAAGATCATTGAATAAGGAACCTAGAACAGTTGAAGCAGTCTGATGATCGCACCAAAAACAGTCGAAGTATGGGTGCTTGAGCATTCAAGCTAGCAATTGGGTCTTTCGATGCTTCGCGGTCTGATTGCGCCCACTGATATGGTGGCCACAACCTCAAGGCGGTGATTCTTCCAATACTAAACGAACCATCATCCACTCCGGTGCCGACTTCTCAGCTGGTGGTCAAAGCTCAGCCGGAATGAGCACCGGCAGCAGGCCTTGCCACCTTGATAGCAAATGAAAGTTGACGAACGCGACTCGTGGGACGTAGAACAATCATGACATAGCCAAGCGACCTATAGGACGAAACATAGTATGAAATGGCCGAAGCCTGGCTTATGGCAGCGAGCCGCGAATGAAACCATTGACCACCAGGAGGCAGCAGAAAGCGATGGCGATCCGGAAGACGATCAAGCCAAAGCGTCCCTAATCAAGTCGGCAAAAGTCAATGGCGTAGTATTCTTTCTTGAAGCCTGTGGCCGTCGCCACAATGGACCCACCTTGATTTGAGCGGTGAGGAGAGGGCTCCGGCCTCGACATGGGGATATATGACGATTGGAAGGAACATCTCAGCTGAAGATTCGAGCGCGATTGACTTCTTTCCAGGAGATGGTGTCCTAGGAACTGTGATCGTGAAGATGAGATTCGTCTCCGAACCTGGCGGATATCAGAAAAGTATTTGTATTCGCCTCACTTTCGGGGCAAGCCATCCCGGGCGGCTATACCGATTAAAAGAGTCCTCATACGACATAATGAAGCCCGCCACCAACAGGATCATTTCTTTCGGCTTCACTTCCTAGAGGCTTGGCACAAAAGGCTTGATCTGGAAGGCGGCGCGTAAGGAAGAGGGCTCTTAGTGGGGGTTCGTCCAGGCACGACGTGGGTGATGTCGTCTTCATGCATTGAATTTTCCGGCGCCTCTACGGCAGAGGGGAATGTGGGTCTGGTACGGAGGTACAGCACTAAGTCACAGAATTCAAATAAGCAGTCGTTGCATTGCTGATCTGTGCATGCGGCATGAGCCAAACCGTCGTGCCGACGAGAAAAAAGCGGGTACCGAGACGCACGATTCGGGAGAACCATAAATCGCGACACGGTTGCTTGCTGCCAGATCATGCGCCCCGTATCCGGGTCCGGTAGATGGCTGCACGGCACACTGCAATGCAGACTTGTCGATGTATTTTATATTCAGGTGCACAAGTGATACTCGCCAATTCCGAGAGAAAGATTTTGTGTCAATGGTTGTGTGAAAAGCTGCCTTCTGAAAGGGAAATTCCTCATCTGCCAGCTTGGAAGAAGTCAAACGAAAAGCCGTGATTCGCTGTTCCACTTTGGTTCTTGGGACCCAATAGTGATGAGGGTCAATTCATTACGGACTGCAGCAGAACCCTATCCTGCCGCTTAAGGTCCCTGGCGGCTATCTGCGTCCTTGTCGAGGGCGTAACAGGTTGCAATGAAATTACGATGCCCCTCTGGCTCGTCTGCGCCTGTTTGTAGAAAACTTCCCTGTTTAGTAGAGCTGGACAGAATTTTCGTGTCGTACGATGATAGATGCAGATGAAGGTCCAACGTCGTTGCCTATCGCGGCATCTAGTAGTAGGTGTGACTGGAGGAGGAGGATTGCTGCGTATGGATACTCCCATCTACCAAGAGAAGACATCGCTGGCCCGTGTTGGCCCGTGGGCGTGGTGGCTTGAAGAAGACCCTTTGGGCCCTTTGGGAATCGGTCTGGGCACCTTCCTGATCTATTCGTAGAACGTGGCTTGATCGCCCTTGGCCGCATCGTGGCTTGACTGACAGGTATGACGATGTACCGCATGAGGTAACGAGGCAGCATCAGCATGTCAAGAACGCCCGACCACCAAACCCACTCTTTCAGCTGTGCTCGTCCACACCAGTCGCTGTCGCCGCTGCCGTTGTTGCTGCGAGCCTTTTGATCGAATGCATGAACCACATGGCCATAGGCATCCCTTTCCTCGGCCTCGGCCTGTTGACCCAACTCCTTGGATGAAGGGATCGTCAGGAGTTCTGCGACGCGGAGTAGCGTGTTCGTAGTATGAGATGGAGCCGCGCAAATGTTCGGTCGCACGGAGAACACGGCCGATGAGTTGTTGGTCCGCCCTCCAACATCCACAACTCTTAGGCCCTGGCTCGACTCCAACCAGGACATGCCAGCTGAAAGAAAGCAGTCTGAACGTACCTTAATCACACATGACAAATCGTAGCTTGTACTCGTATCCGGCATCTTATTATCATAGTGCGAAGCTAGCAGGATATCCTTGCACCGAAAACAAAACCCATGTGATGATCGTCGTTCTTCTTTCGACCACAGCACTCAGGGCTCCGCCAGGGCTACCCATCCCTCTGTAACCAGGTTTTCCGAGTACTTCTAGAAAAAGAACCGAGAGGCTTCTCACCAACAGATCACGTGCGCTACAGGGTAGTCTGGGCACATTGGGCCACGATAAGAGGTCAATCATAAATAGAGTTAGCATAGGAGTAGTGGTGGTAAACTCTTTGCTGCAACCGAGACTCAAGCATCCAGGAATCGAGTTTGGGGGGGCAACCAACGGCGTCACGAAAATGTTCGAGCGCCACCCAACGGAGTATCTGAAGTGAGGCTGTTGGCAAGATAGGCTGTGTTGCCTGCCCTGGGATTGTTCTGCGATTTGCGAGCTTTGATTCCTACTTTTGGTGATGGAGAAGAAGCTACCGATAAATTGCACACCCGTTGTCGGTTTTCACGGCCCGAAAACTTCCGTCGCTTGTGTCCTTAGATATCGACACTAGTAAATTGTACAGCTACAGTCTACACCTTTACATACATGTACCAAAATTGTTTTATGTGCCAAGTCAGCGCGCCAAAGTTGAGACGAAGCTTACTATCCACATCATGCAGTGGGAGAGACAAAGAGAGTCGAGCATTTGGTGCTTTCCGCTGGCTCGATTGACGCCCAGCATGGACAGCATTGCTATCGCGCCCAGCCAGGCGTTGAGGAGAGCACCAGATTCAGACGGTTAAGGAACAGGTGTTCCTTCCACTCTCGACCCAATCACAGCTTCGAACCACCGGGTACGGAGTACGGACGTACTGATTCGCCCAGATCTGGTGTTGCAGCACTATGTTTCATCGCGAGTAGATCTCGCTTCTGCGGAGCCTTGGCCCTGTTGATGGCCGCACCGTTTCTCAAACAGATGAAATGCACGAATCATGCTCCATCTGGATTGGTTTGGAGGGTTACCTCAGCGTACATGTAGAATTTCCCCGGCTCCACGCTAGGAGTGCGGTAGAGTGTGGTGCTTCTCTGGTATCCGGGACACGCTTTCTCCTTTGGCGCATGCACGGTGCCCTGTTAGCCGTGCGCCTTGATCGCTCAGGGGCCTCCCTGACTGGCGTGCCTGCAACGTCGAGCAATCATCGATATAGCAGATCGTAGATTTCTTTGTTCCTGATCGCTGCTAGATGCTCACGGAGCCCCGCCGGAGGTGTTGACGCGTCGAACGCCCTCTATCCGGTCTGCCTTGCTCACACGCAGGCGGGGAGGGTGGCTTCAATGAAGCTCACATGCGCAAAAGGCTAAAGTGACTAAGTAGCCGACGATCCAGACCTCCATCGTCCCCCCGTGGTGGGCCTTCGATCCGACTGAACGCTCTTAGCCTACGACATGGGGCTGAAAAAACCGTCAGAATGCTGTGAGACGGGCCATTATTGGATGCCGTCAAGACACTTGACCCTGCTTGGCCGGATGGTGCTAAGAGGGATCGATCGACTGCTGAACGGAAATCCTAAATGGCACTACTCCCCTTAGTCAGATGCATGTGTTTTTGAAGCTTAACCTATCCTTAGCCCTTTGAACTACTCGCGCCCGCTGCTGCTCGATGTCGTTCATAATTCGCCGAGCTGTGTCATGGGCCAAACTAAGGCAACAATGACAGACCAAACCCAACAGTCCATTGGACCCTCCCCTCGATAGCGTCACTTCCTCCGGGTCTGATTGCATACTGTCATCATTTAACGCTGATGGAATGAGGCTTGCTACTTCGAGCAATTCCAGTTCCTCTAAAGTCACTTAGTCCTGACAGCGACGGGCGAGCCATGAATCGAGCTCGCTGCTCGAAGCTGTCAGATGGCGTATTCTTCTCCTAGCCTCGAAGTCTCAAGCGACGGCAATCCTTAGGGTCTCTACTGCAGTTATCCCTTGTCGTCCCTGTGAGCACTCGTTCATCGGGTGTCGTTCATGCCACATCCAACGAAGTGAATGTTGCACTAGAGAAATCCCGCCTCAACCCACTACTATACCCTTCAATCTTGCTATCTATTTTCATCTTTCCACTTTAGGCAACTAAACGATCTGACAGGGCCACCATCACACCTAAAAACGCCATCCTACGCCAACTGCACTGCACATTCACTGGTGCTTAGAGCCCGAAGTCTAGGTCATAGTGTGTTAGATGGTGGGTGCGCCGTCGATGTCAGCTTTTGCCCGAGCCACCTGACACACTTCCTGCATGATAACTTCTTTGTTTCCTGCCGACACTCTTCTATCAACTCCATTTCAGGGTGTTGCACTCGGCAGTGATATCTTATCGATTCCGGCTGCTGCCAGCATCCCACATTGGGAACCGAGGAGCAGTCGCATATCTCGTCAGGAGTTGTTCGGAGCAGACAAAGACTGGTCGGCTTGTCATCTTCGAGTGTGGGCCACTACCTTGCTTCTATCTCGAACTCCAATCGGTCTATGATCTTGAGAAACATATATTGCCGCACCAAGTAGCATCTGAGGATGATCCCATCTACCACCTTTGTCGACAGAAACCAGGGTATGTGCAAAACTTCCTTCCTTGGTTACGGGGTCCAACTCTTGGGGTCTGGTCTTGCTTTCCTTTCTACAAAACAAGTTGTCTATTAAACAGAGTCAACTCACATGTGGGAGGACCTGTTGATTTTGTTGTCACCGAATAATTCATTTTAGAGGCTCGGTAAACTCTGGCTTCTCACCTAATGTTTGCTAACAAGCCAAGGCTTTTCAGGTCTGCAACCGGACTTTGATACCTCTGCGCAAGCCCACCCTCTCGTCGGCTCAGGTTGCCGACTTCACCCAATGGCCAGACACTCGGGCTCGTCTGAGAATCGCGATCATCGTGCGACCTCCAGCTCGCGCTCGTCGCAGAGGGAACAGACACACCTGCCGCCAATATCGCAGGTATGTTGCAGTACTGGCTTAGACAGTGAACGCGTGGGATTGATATCTAGTAAGGCAATCCCAGAGATTGGATGGACTCATCCTGCACACGCCAATATTGCCGACTACCGCCGAAGGCTCGATCATAACCCGCAGGGCCCGACTTCATACCATACTTCCCGACCCCTTGCACCACCTTCAGGCTCTTCTAGCAAGTCCACGAGTCGGCCAACGCTCGAGGTGCCAGCGCCGCAGCCTCAAAGCAGGCATGAGACCTCAAACAGTAGCTCCACGAGGAGTATGCCAATCCATTCCGGCCCTCCCCACCGGAAAAGCGGCTCATCCTCTTCTTCGGACTTCTCGTCCAACAGACGGACCAGCAATACTTCTCCTTCAATTTCACCCCTTGACAGTAGCGGGTATCGCCCGCCTCTGAGAAAACCGTCGTTGGAGAGGTCAAAACGAGATGAGGCCAAGCCTCGACGTCCGCAGAACGACCACACGTCACTCCCACGCAGTCCTTGTGAGTCGTATCCTTCCCACGGGCCAGCGCCAGCACAGCCACTGCAATGGAGCGGTTACGGACATCAACCTGTCCAGCCTGTGTACCCACCACATCCAAGATATCAAGTAGGCCCGCCCGCGGTAATACCTCATCCTGGATATCAGGTGGCCCCTAGTCCTTACGTAGCATATCCAGGCCCACGGCCTGATATTAAAGGCTATGCGATGGGTACTGGCCAACAGCAATATGCAGCTGCTTATCCTAGCATGGACGGTGACGAGCCAAGGAGCAAGAAACGGCGTGGCAACCTACCAAAGTGGCAAACCGATCTGATGAGGTCGTGGTACGATGCACACATCAGGAATCCCTATCCGACTGAATCGGAAAAGCACCAGATGGTGCGCAGTACTGGACTTACTTTGGAGCAGGTAGATCCCCAATCGGTGTCCTCTGCTATCTGAAAATGTCACTGATTCGCTACGATAGGTCTCCAATTGGTTCATCAACTGCAGGCGGCGACACGGGCCCCAGCTCAGCAAGGACGCCGAAGCAGAGTCGCTGCTAAGAAGGGCGCATGCCGAGTCGAGTCAAGGATCTACCGAGCCTTCGCCGCGCATCAAGGAGCCATCCCCAAGACAGCGGTACAAACATGAACGGTAGTTTCAGGTATATGTCCCGGCTGCGGTACTTTCTGCGAAAAGGATGGGTTACTGGCGGCACAGGAATGCAAGGAAAATTGCACATGGGCGGATTCCTCAGTTGATTTCGGTTCCTCTTTAGCCCTATCTCGTGATCGTCGGGAAAGCAAAATTTCTCGAAGATCGAGCCAGCAATTTACAGGATTGACAAAACGGACGCGCTACCACGTTCTGCATCCTTGTGCAACGTGGGAAAACTGGTGATCAGCAACGATCAGCACTCATTGCCACGCGGGAAAGTCGGCTCGTCATTCATGTCGTTTTTCGCAACGTTGATCTCCCATCTTCCGCTCCGCTGATCCGCCCTCCCCCCCGTTATCTCATGCATCCATTGACCCTGAAATGTGAGAGCGCGGGGCTAGTTGATTATGACGATCTACATGACAATCAAGCCTCCGGAGGCGTTTCCGCTAACCATCCCCACTGATGGAAAGGCAATGACTCGTTGGGGTTCGTGTAAAGATGCGTTATGGGGGCGAGGTGGATACTTCGTCTCCTGCTAGGGGCTCGCTTAGACCTTGGCAGATGCGGAGAGAGTAAAGTACGGAGTAGAGAGCGATGTCCCTTGGCACAAGTACGAGTACACTAAGCCTGAAGTAGCCGCCATATCGTGTGCAGACTGAAAAGGTTCAGCTGGGATGTAACAGAGCTGCTGCAGAGCCTAAATACAGACTAGAGTAGCGAATGCACCATCTGTTTAAAATCTCCCCCACAAGCGAGGTGACCGGGCCGGCCGTATAGAGAACTCTCTGGCAGCCGGATCACGTAGCAGCTCCTAGCCGTCCACGATGCTCGTACCGGGGAGGACTTGCTTTAGATAGATCTACGGCTGACGAAGGAGAGCTCCAATCGAACCTTGATCATTGCACCGTGCCTTCGCCGTCTGAAAACAGGTTTCGAGGGCGCTTCCTGTGGGTGATAATGGCAGAAGGAGCAAAAACTGGCTTGCTGGATCTAGAAAAGGAGCTGACTTGCTCGGTAAGTATTCGTCTCTACTGGCCCGCTTTATCGTTTATATTGTCGCACAACACAGACTTGGGCCAGACTACCGTCTCGACCTGCTCTGCATGGGTTGACAATCGTACCTCTTAGATTTGCACCGAAGTCCTCTACCAACCTCTTACCCTCCTCAAATGCTTGCACACCTTCTGCGGCTCTTGCCTAAAGGAATGGTTCTCATGGCAAGCCACCCAAGCCTCACATTCCAATCCAAACCCTTACACCTGCCCATCATGTCGCGCCTCGGTTCGAGAGACGAGGCCGAACGCTACGGTCACGACCCTACTCGACATGTACCTCCAGGCCAACCCAGGCAACGGCAAGACGGAGCAGGATAAGCAAGAGCTGCGGCAGAAGTACACACCTGGAGAGAATGTAATGCCGAAGATTGAGCTGAAGCGGGAGGACAGCGCTGATGCTGCGGACAGAAGGGTATTGGAAGAGATCAGAGATATGAGCTTGCGCGAAGCCGGGGTACGGGGGCCTGGGTCGTATGAACGAGGGCATAGACATCGGCATCGCAGTGGCAGCCGAGATACAAGAGATGAAGATGCAAGGCAACGTAGAAGAGAGCCCGATCGAAGGAGAAGGCAGGAAGCCCTTAGCACCAGCGATGGAAGTGGTACGGGGTCAGGACGCTCCGCAGATTCAAGGGCGCAAGCTAGACACCTTGAGCATCAATCGAGCTTACGGTCTCTGCTCAGTGACACCGGAGTTGACTCGGCTGAGATGCAAGTCGAGATACTACGGCAAATCCAAGAAGAAGGCTTGCTGGACGGTGTAGATCTGGATAATCTTGATGTCTCGCAAGCAGATGAGCTGAGTGAACGGATTGCGGATGCGTACCGTCGAAGACATAGCCGAGACCTTCGGCAACAGCACACATCTACAGGAGCTTCTGGGAGCTCAAGCACCCGAGCACAGAGGAGAGAAAGGGAGAGGTCTCGACAGCGGCAGCCACTTCTTCTTGCCCCAGAACAGGCCACGCATTCGTCTCATCCCCCGATCTCAAGGCCACATCTCTTCGACACATATCCAACCAGTCAAGGTCACAGACATAGGACGTCAAGTGAACATCGACGCCAGGCATCGCCCGCGACGGCTGCTGCACTTGCTTCGTCAGAGACTCAGCGACAAGCGGCGCGATCAGCTACTGATCTTTCTGATCGCCCACGCACACGAACAAATGTCCGAGACCGTCCTGTAGAGCAGACAAGACGCACCACAGATGCAGAGCGGCAAAGGCTTACTGATGGCAGTCGAGGTCGTACCTCTCATGCTAGACAGAACTCGGGGACTGTCGCTACAAACGTACAGCCACCAGTTATCTCACCGCAGACTCTCAACAATCCCACCCAAACGGTTCCAGCACAGCCCGCTCCACGGGAGACTTCGCAGAGATTTCCCAATCCGCCAGCTTTCCAGTCTCTTACTGAGGATGGTCAAGCACCACGTCCAGATACTGGTCTAGCTCCTCGAGGAACTGCCTCTACACCCACGACATCGACCGCACCACCATCCTATGTCGAGCCATCATCCGACTGCCATCGGTGCGGCAAGACCAGCATCCAATACGATCTACACTTCCACTGCTCCCTATGCTCCAACGGCACCTACTCCATCTGTCTCCCCTGCTACCGCCTCGGAAGAGGCTGCCTGCACTGGTTCGGCTTCGGCAAAGCCGCCATGCAACGCTACGAACGCCAGGAACACTCCCTCGACGACCCACTTCCCCACCGACTCAGCGGACGTCGCTACCTACGCCCTCCGCCTCAAAGCCAGCAAGCGCCCCCATCGTCCGCAAACCCAGCTACTCAAGCAAGAACGACATCTGATCCTGCAAACCGCCTCCAAACCGGCTTCTTCTGCAGCAACTGCTCCACCTTCGCCAACGCCTGCCTCTGGAAATGTGACCGCTGCAATGACAGCGAATGGGGGTTCTGCAACCCCTGCGTCAACACGGGCAAATGCTGTACCCACGCTCTCCTCCCCATCGCGCACCCATCCCTCCACCTCGCCACCACCCCCAAAGCCCAAAGCGTCCACCGCACCTCAGCGGGCCACTCCTTCGCGCCCCTCTTCCCACCACCCGCCGCAGACGGAGTCAGGGGCACGGCGGATGGAGGAGGCGGGCTTGAGGAGTACACGCCCCTCACCTTCTCCACCGCCTGCGATATATGCACCTACCCGATCCCACCCTCCACAACGCGCTTCCACTGCCCGACATGCAACGAAGGCGACTATGACGTCTGCAAAGCGTGCTATGCGAAACTCGTCTCCTCGGGTCGCATCGCCGCCGAGAACGGCTCAGCCGGCTGGCGGAAATGCCTGCAGGGGCATCGAATGCTGATTATCGGGTTCGAGGACGGCGCGACGGGGCAGCGGAGGGTGGTCGTAAGCGATCTCGTTGGTGGCCATCGTCATAGGCCCCGGGATCCGCCCCCCAACGTGTCGACTGCTGCTGAGAGCAGTCCCTCGCCTCCTTCGGGGGATCCGTGGGGACTGCGCGCTACGGCGCTGTGGGCTCATTGGCCGAGCGAGGGCGTGGAAGATGAGTTGGGGTTCCCCAAGGGGGCGGAGATCGTGGAGGCGAGGGATATTAACGGGGACTGGTGGGAGGGGCGGTATTGTGGGCGAGGGGGGCTGTGGCCTCAAGGGTATGCGAGGATCTTGCGGTGAGGGTATCAAGAAATACTGGTTATCCGGTGAAGAGTGAGGAAGGGAGGGTCGCGAATGGTACGATGGGATGGGATCCATGATGATTTGCCACGAATACGTATAAGATGGATCACGAAATTGCAATATACAGGGAGTCTGTCCACCAAGACAGCCTACATTCGTCCCTAAATAACCACCAACCGGATTTCCTCGATCTCATGTCTAAGTGCAAGACACCTTTCAACGAGATAGGTCAACCAGAGAAATTCCGAAGCTAGGGAGGCAAAACGTCAAAGGCATGTCCACTTCTACAGAACGAACCAAATGAACCGTTGAATGTTCACGCAAGTGGCCCCGTCAGAAGACATCTTGCCAGGGTATGAATCTACTCCGCCGCATCGTGGATCTACGGACATAGGCTCTCCCTATGTACCGATGAGAGATTAATCCATCGTGGAGACTGCAATGAGGGTGATGCACCGGATGAGGGGCAGTTTGGTATCTATCTAAGCGCCAAATCGAAACCATGGACTGCATATAAACGCCAATCCGACACACACACACACATCCACCTCTTCATTGTCCCCCCCTCCCCCCTCTTCTCCCTTCCCGGCCTCCAGCCAGACCAATAGACAGACAAACAGACCGACCACTTTTCCTGACATGGTCTGCGCTTTGCAGCCACCTACCTTGCTACGGGCCTCAGTCTTCTGCTCTATCAGTCCCATCGCGCAAAAGCAGGCACACAATACCGATTCTTTTGGCAAGATGCGTAGCCAGAACAGGCAATCGCACCCTTTCCTTCCTACCAACGGATAGGATAGGATAATGGATTGCAGATGGTCCCACACCATCTTACCCGAACTCTCATCTCTTTTCTCCTCCTCCTCCCCCTCCTCCTCCTCCTTCTCCCCTTCACCCCCACTCTCCCACTCGCCCCCCTCCGTAAACTCATGACTTACCTCACACCCCATCCCAAACCCCCTCCGCAGCAACCATCATTGCCATACTTCACAGCAATTCTCTCCCCTACCCCAACTTAAAGTATCAAAGATGGATACCCAATGGGTCGATGAAATCATGTATCACGATCAAGAGAGATGGGATACGCGGTCAGTGATTGTTATTGGGATTGGTGTTTTGGTTCTCGTATATTGGGGCACGAAGCGATGAGGAAATGCGATGGTGTGACGTAAGGTGTCTTAGGGATAAGAGATGTCGGGAAGTAACAGAACGACGTGTAAACGAAGGCAGGACGATGAACGTATATGCGGGGAGATTGTTGGTCGAAAGGGTAGTATTCTGATAGTTGGTTGCTGGACATTGCTAACAAGGGCAGTACGTGATTGCATTGGCTTGTTGGGTATTAGCTGCTGCTTGGGCAAGGTATTCTTCAACTACAAAGGCCGTAATGCAATGCCCCCGTCCCGATTCCGCTCTCAGTAGCCGTTCGCCCATAAATCATAACGTACAAAGACCCCCAGCTCAATCCGCATACCCCACCTCCCGATGCTCACTCCCCACCCCCGCCCCCTCCTCAAACTTCGGCACATCATACGCGCCCTCAGGATCTTTCCCCATGCGCCATATATACTGACTCGTCTTCTGCTTCTCGTGCCTCAACCGCGACGTCAACTCATGCAAATCCAGCCTCACCATCTCATTCCTCTTCGCCGCGCCCTTGACGCCCGCTTCGGCGACATCGAACCGCGAGACGCGGTTGCGCAGCATCATGTCCAGCGGCGTCGTGGTGCTGCCTTCCTCACTGTACGCCGCGATGGAGATGCGATCGAGCCGTGGGCGCCCGAAGAGAAGGCCTTTGATCTCGGTGGGGTAGCCGTGATAGTTGAAGTGGATGGGGCGGTCGGGCGTGAACAGGGCGTCGAAATCGTCGTGGGAGAGCGCGTGCGGGTGATTTCCTTCGAGACCTAGGACCATCAGATCCGTGACGTTGACGATGCGCACGCGAGCGGCGGGCACGTTCCTCCGTAGCCAGGCGGCGGCCTCGATGACCTCGAAGGTGATTTCGGCGCCGATGCCGACGAGCACGACGTCTGGATCTAGGCCGCTGTCGGTGCTGGCGAATTTCCAGACGCTGGCGCCGGCGCGGCAGTGGGATTCGGCTTCTTCGGGGCTGAGGAAGATGGGCTGGGGCTGTTTGGAGCCGACCATGAGGTTGACGTAGTTGGTAGACCGGAGGCAGTGGGCAAAGGTGGAGAGGAAGGTATTTGCGTCGGGAGGGAGGTAGACGCGGGCGGCGGTGGGTTTGAGGTTGAGGACGGCGCCGATGAAGGAGGGGTTTTGGTGGGACAAGCCGTTGTGCTCCTGACGGGTCCAGGTGCTGGTTTCGATGTAGTTCATCGAGGAGATGTCTTTGCGCCAGGTGGTTTCACGGGCCTTGCGATTATGTTAGTGATGGGCGTTAGGCTCTTGGAATGGGAGTTGTTACCATCTTATTGAATTTGCTGTACTGAACCATCATTGTGTGTATGATGCCCAAGAAAGATTCATATGATGGGAACAGACCTGTTCTACCTGTCAAAGTGTAACCTTGAAGGAGCCCTTGGCACATATGCTCAGAAAGAATCTCAATGACTCGGCCACCGCGTGCATTAGCGAATTCGTCCCATTGGAAGTTTCTAGTGGTATGATTGAATACTGCGTCAAGTTTGTTGCTGACAAGCTCATCAGGGGAGAAGATGCGTATGCTCTTAGGATTGTCGACGAGTATTTGGTCAAGCACGGCACCGATCGCTTGCATACAGCTGGCTTCTCCTGCCCAGTGTTAGACACGTTTATTGCTCCAGAGGCATCGGATACTCACCGCCCTTCTTGAAGCTGTACTTCTTCCAGTCCGGCAGTTTGAGTACTTCGTGCGAGCCGTAAGTATCTATCTGTTGTCCCAACTTCTTGCCATCAGCTTTGGGAATGATACTGGTGATAATGTCGTGGACACCGCCCTCTTTCGAGAAAATCTCATGCGGCACGTAGCTGCAAAGCCATTCTTGAAGTTGACCGAGTTCGCTCTTGTCAGACTTGGCCTTCATCAGTGGTACTTGATGTGATTTGAACGACCCTTCGACGAATTCGCCGTGCACTTTCTGAGGGCCTGTCCACCCCTTCGGTGTCCGCATGATGATGACTGGCCAGCGAGGCTTCAGTATCGGCTTGCCCGAGCGTGCAGCTTTCTGAATCCTCTTAATCTCTCCCAGTGCCCAATTCATTGAATTGCCCAGATCAGTATCGATATCTTCCAAGTCCTCTACGAACCGTGGCTGATATCCATAACCAGTGAATAAAGCGGCCATCTCCTTGTCGTCCATACAACCGTATATAGTCCGCTCGCTAATCTTGAAGCCATTGACATGGACGACAGGGATGACCGCGCCGGATTCGGCAGGGTCGAGATACTTGGCGCCATGCCACGCTGTGGCCGTGGGCCCGGTCTCTGCCTCACCATCGCCGACAATGCAACAGACCACAAGATCTGGTTTATCCATCACAGCACCGAACGATACTGCTAGAGCATAGCCAAGTTCACCACCTTCGTGGATCGCGCCAGGCGTTTCGGCATTGATGTGGCTTGGAAAGCCGCTTGGAGTACTGAATTTGGTGATGAGCTTGTGTAGCCCCTCTTTCGTCCTGCTATATTCCGGATAGAACTTCTCCAATGACCCCTCCAACCAAAGACTTGCAAGTATGGCGGGCGCTCCATGTCCTGGACCCACGACGTAAATGATATCTTGCTTGTGCTTCGAGGCGAGCAGGTTAAGGTGGGAGTACACGAGCGTCAAGCCGGGGCATGTTCCCCAATGCCCTTAACCGGAGGTTAGCGTTAGGTTTGATCAAAGCGCTGGGTGAGGAGGCCAACCCAGCAATCGAGGCTTGATGTCGTCAAATGTCAGATCTCGCTCCAGAAGCGTGTTGTCTTGGAGGAAGATCATAGCTAGGATGTCAGATTAGCTCTCAGCTCATTTATTGAAGCCGTTGAGCCTTACAGGCAGCGATATAGTTGGCTGCCCGCCTGAAGTTCTGTAGCCCAGCATACTCAATGTCGTCAAGTTTGGTCTTCTCAAGCTTGACGGCCAGTGATAGTACGCTCTCATCGATATGCGAAGGCAGTGGCTGCGGATTCGGTCGATCTATCACTTCTCCAGGCATCTTGATGGCCGTTCACGCTGAGTTGTGGGCTTCTGGGCGTCGTGGGACACGGTTGAGGTTGGATTGTTGTCCGCGAAGCAATCAAGTAAGAGTAAGTAGCTCTTGATTCATCAATCAGTGTTTAAAAACGTAAGTACCTCAGTCGGCAGTGGTCTCCTCTGACGGCCGAGGGTTCAAATCTGTTCGCCAAGACCGACAATGGATACCTCAACGATAACCCGGACAGGAAACCCTAAGTGCATAACCCAGGTGAGGTAAGGTAAAATGAAGTTTGATCAAAGTAGAAGCATCATGATTGAGATTTCCGTGACTGAGTAGGAAAATCAAGATTACACAGAAGTTTCAACACCTAGGCAGCATGGCTATAATTCTATCCATCAATTCCGGCTCGTCTTCAGTCAAAGTCTCCGTCTACGAAACCCAAGGCGCACAAGAAAACCCCGTTGAACTCGCTGAAGCTCAGATAGCCGGCCTGACCGCTCCTCCAGCCACCTTGAGCTATGAGCGAGGATCCGAGCGAATCAAGGACAAAGAGATCGAGGGAGTCAAATCTCAAGAAGACGCCTTCGAATACATCCTATCCCACCTCGTCAATGACTCCGGACTCTCTGAGATCACTGATAAAGACGATATCTCGCACACGTGCCATCGAGTTGTCCATGGCGGCGACTATCCGAATGCCCATGTCATCGATTCTAAGACGTATCACCACCTCGAAGATCTCACAGACCTAGCGCCGTTGCATAATTCGAATGCATTAGCCATCGTCAAGTTCTGCACGCAGACGCTTCCGAAAGCAAAGAACATTGCTTACTTTGACACTTCCTTCCATGCCACTATCCCAGATGCTGTGAGAACATATCCAATCGACCCGAAGGTTGCGTCGAAGAATAAGTTGCGCAAGTATGGTTTCCACGGGATCAGCTATGCTTTCATCACAAGGTCGGTAGCCGACTTCCTGGGGAAGCCGATCGATGAGACAAGCATTATTGCATTGCATTTGGGGAGTGGAGCGTCAGCCTGTGCCGTGAGAGACGGCAAGTCGGTCGATAACAGCATGGGCTTGACGCCCCTTGATGGTCTTCCTGGAGCGACGAGGAGTGGCAGTGTTGACCCTAGGTGCGGACAGGAAGCCGGCTCTTGAGATTGACGGGGAGAAATTTACTAACAGACTAAAGCCTGATATTCCACTTCACCCATGATGCAGGCAAACCCAGTCCTAGTAGCACCAAGGAGCTTCACATCAGCACGGTACAGTAGGAAGCTCGTTGAGTAATCATTTGAAGACTAAACATGGTGCAGGCAGAAGATATACTGAACAAGAAGTCCGGCTGGAAAGCGCTGACCGGTACCACCGATTTTGGCAGAATATCAGCATCTTTAGAACCGGAATGTAAACTAGCCTTTGACATTTTCGTCGATCGTATCGTCGGATTCGTGGGTAGCTACTATGTCAAATTAGAAGGACGTGTTGATGCTCTGGTTTTCGCTGGCGGCATAGGGGAGAAAGGATCCGTGCTGAGAGATGGGGTTCTGCAGAAATGCCAGTGCTTGGGCTTTGAACTCGACCATGACAGGAATAATGCGCCCGTGGAGAATGTCATTATTGTTCAAGACATTGGGGCAGATGATGCTCGACACCGAACTCTAGTGTGCAAAACAGACGAGCAGGTATGCCAGAACGCCAGCCAGGCTACTCATGCACAAAAAAAGCAAGCTAATACATGAGCAGTTTGAGATGGCTCGACAATGTGCTGCCGACCTAAGCACCTGATCGGATGTTTTTATAGTCATGGCCCAAACCAATGCCCGCAAAGCCGCTGTTACCTGAGTAGTGCAAGCACGGAGGCCAACGTCTAAAGGCTTCTATCCCAGGCGGGGTTAGAACGCTGAATTCAGGCGCGGGCAAATTAAGATCCTGTTGCCATGCACTCCTAAAAGACACATTGACGAACAGTGACGGGTTGCACGACCAGTAACCAAAGCTTTGCAAACGGCAAAACGTAGAAGAAGTTCAATATGTTGGTCGAAGAATTGGGAGCCAAAGAGACAAGCAAGAGAAGGATCTCGAAAGGGTCGAAAACCTCGTACCCACTGATGCCTGCGCATATATAGTCTGTAAGTTATAGCTTAGCTCGTACGTTGAAGAGGATCTGCATGACGGTCACAATTAACAATGCATGCCACGAATACAGCCCATTTCTAAGAAATTCCTAGCAGTTCCTACTGGACGTTAAAGAGAAAATCTGAGTGTCCTGTGGACTGATGCCACTAGCCGGACATGGAATTTTCAAAATTTCTGTCTTCTCCTCATCAAATAAGGAGAGCTTCAAGCTTTCCCCTCAGGGCCGTTTGCCTTCTTGGGGCATAGGCGATGGACGAATTGACGTGGACCTTGTCTCCGTAAGACTATAGTCACTTGTATGATGTTCGGATGAGTCCACAGACCAGGGAGATTCAAGCTTCTCCACCTCTGTTTCTACGCCTCCAGTATCTTTCTGACACTCCTGAGCGATGATCTCCTCTTCAGGGACGGGTTTGCCCATAGATTCGAAACGGTCCGGCTCCCTAACAGGATAATGGAGGTTGTTGTTCAATCCGGAGTTGGCGCGATTCATATCAGCGTATGGCCAACTCTCATAAGGCCTCGTCAACCCGTGAGCGTGTCCAAGCCGTCCAAGCCATTACAGTATGTGTCCCGGGCCATTGTGGCCGATCATCTCCGCGATGGCAGCACGCTCGAAGGGGAGCGGCGTCTTGAGGGTCCACCTGCTGAAGGACAACCAAGGTAGTTGCCCATGGAGGTCAGAAGTCGAGCGTGCATGGCAGCTGTGGATCCTAAAGTATGCGTGCAGCTTACGGTGGTGGAAGGCGACCGAGTCGTGCAGGTAACAAGGAACAAGATGAAGCCACTCGCTCATGATGTCAAGGAGCGGGTGTCCAACGTTGGGGTCCCCGTAACGGAGACTGCCTGGAGTCTCACCAACCAAAGCAAAGCGACATCGAAAGAGGGCTCCAACCGTATTGCACGTGCTATGACCAGCAACAAGAATCCTCAAATTCGTTCGCATATGTCTCGTGCGGAAAAAGTACAGTAACCATTTGTTGCAGGCTCCGGTGCCGGAGCATCTCTGGGGTCGTGGTATTTAATCCCTCATCGTATGCGATGTTGGTGCGTGACAGACCAAAGGCATCTCCGGGCTCGGAACCATCTGCTGACGGCCATGATATTGAATGGCCGTTCAGACGCATCCAGCCCGTAAGGTATCGGGGAAGCCTGTGGCGTGCTCAGCCGGGATGAAAGATGTGGCTATGGTATATTGAGCATGACGGGCCCCTTACGATAAGCCAGCTTGGTCCTCGAGAACATCAAAGACTGCTACGGAAGAAATACATGAGATACTGTCCCCCCTGATACACAAGAGAGCGCTATAGTGGCCGTTTTGTTGACGACAATCCCTAAGAAACGGTGGAACAAGAGCGACGTCTCCAAAATATTACCTTGTTCAGTACACAATGGGTGGATGTGGTTTTCAAATGTTTCCTTCTAGCTAAGGACGTGGTGAAGTCTACGATGGCTAAGCCCATGCGGTAAATCGCTATGGTCTAGAGAGCGCACCACTTAACGTTCGAAGACTTCGAAGAAGACATGCGACAAAAGGAGATGCTTCTCCCAGATGGACTCGATGGAAGATCCGTCTCAAGAATTCTACAAGTATCGGTTTGTACGATTCATATCGAGGATGCTGCTCGTACGCTGTGATCGATTCTCCCGTGGCTTGCCTCTGAGCACTCAGAAAAGATTCGATGCAGGATGCAAATATTCGATACGAAGAAGGATTGCTTGCGCTTGCGGAAGCACGCAAAGATTCTTCTATATGCTCGCAACTGCATGCGCGTTGGTAGGAGTTGAGCCGCAGAGCCCAAAGTCGCTGAACCAGCGGCTGTGAAAATCCTTCCCTTTTGCGAACCCATGGCGAGATCGAAAAAATTTCGATAACCTCCAATTGTTTCGATTTCAAGCTCATATGGTCTCGTAAAGACAAAACGTTCCACCGCTCTAATTAGGGCTTCGTCGCCAATCCAAAAATCGCTCAACCCATTCTGCCTCGAAACCGGATCACTGATGTCAGATTCCACTTCGACGGCCTCTTCAAATCCCCAAAATCCTCTCTGGGCATGGCTTGGTTCGTTCGAGAAATCCGAGACCTGGTCTTGGCAAATAGTGTATCCGGACATCTAGCTTGATCGACGTCAAGCTTAAAGCACTCTTCAACGGAATAGCTTCAATCACTGGGCTAAGTGTTGCCCTAAAACGGCAGTGAATATTACAGTCTCTGAAGGACTGCGATTCCAAATTCTTGGTAGAGTGTCACGCTCTACGACGAAGGGAGTGGCAACACTTCAGTCTCTGAAAGATTTCCTGCCAATAGTGAGACTCCTTTATCAATGTCCTGGTGCAATGCTCTTTCCGCAATGTAATTTCAGCTACAGCCTAGCCATGTGTACTGGGCGGCGCTTTAGAAAACTTTAGCTTAATCGCGGCTTCCCAGTAGAACCAGAAGCCTTGGTGAGCGTGTCTGCCCGGATCCATCATGTGACCTGATCAACCATGGGCCTCAGATGCAGATGCTGTTCAAGTTGCAAGTCACTATTGGTGTGGGAGGATGCACCGGTCATTCGCGTTCAGGATAGTCACAACTACCCTTGTCTTGATCCTCTGCATTGTGCGGTCGACGCATCCGCTTGCATGGCATCAGCCTTGGCCGCCGAACAAGCATCTTCCACCAACCGCGAAGGCTGTAAAGAGCCCCTAGATGCCTAGAGTGGCTGGATCCAAGACAGACCCCCACGATCGTGGCCCGCCATTGTTGACAGCAGTCTCAAAGTATATGGCGATATAACAAAAAGTGGAAGTAACGCTCACTGCACAGAATATAATGTGGTGGTGGGAGTGCTAGCCTCAAGCAGTCATGCTGTCCAATCTCTGGTCAATGCACACCAAGACAGTCCTCGCTCTCAGAAGGCAGTGCAACAAGGTTTTCTGATCTGCGCCATTGTTCAAGTATCCTCACCGCTTCTTGGGCAGGCAACCAGCTTTTAGAACGGTGACTGGGATCAGAACGTTCACCTTCCTGGAGCTGTGTTACCATCTGATTCGAAATCCTCAAATTGCCGCTAGCACGTGACTGCGACAAAAGGTGCGCCGTTGCGGCTCTCTGTTGCTTATACTTTCTAAGGGGGTACCAACGTCATTATGGGGAGGCTGCGTGGTGATAAGGCTCACAAAGGTTCGTAGCGGATCGCCCCTTAATTGTTAGTCGACCATTGTTTCACGCGCGCTTCTAGATCTGGCACTGTATCAAGCTATTTGCGTGCGCCCGCTGCCGTATAGGTTTCTATGGGCGGGTTGAGTCAGTGGCTCAATAGTGACTCTCGATCGCTGACCCCTAACCTTAAGATCCTGCGCGAATCATACAGAAGCAGGACTACGTATTGGACGACAACCTTTCCGGTCGGAGCCGACTGGTCAACTACGATGCCATTAGTGCCATGTGCGGCATCTCTATCTAACTGATGACGAGTGAGGCTTACTTCTTGTGAAGGCAAGGTCGACCACAAAATTGCCACTTATGGGCGGACCTAGTATTTGCTTGGAGCCCTAGTCCAGGCAAGACATATTGGGGATCACGAGAGATTTGAAGGCCGTACCTATGGCGGCCCGATGATCGTGCTCGTTCACCATGTTGATGCGTCAGCATAAGCGTGTTTGATATCCAAAAATGGACCGACATCGCCGTGCCGTTCGTGGATCTTTCTCGAAGGAAACTCGGCCTAATAAATGCTTTCCGGCCACGATCTGTCTCATGATGTCAGTAGGCTGATGTGATAGTTCTCTCAAGGAGCGAAACAGGCATGCACATCGTCGAAGATTACCCTGATGACCGGGTATATGCGTCACGGTTGGCGCTTAAGCGATAGCCGCGCCAAAGACACGCTTAGGGCTAAAGGCAATCGTGTTTCAACGTCTTCATCCTCTTCCACTCGTTGCGCTGCCCGATGGCATCATGAGATCCACGTACATCGGACCGATACCACGGGCTGATTCCGGTAGCTAAGAACAGCTTTCGATCCCCACGCCAGATCAGCAAGGGTCCGGTGATTCCTTCGTCGTCCTTTATCGGTCTTCCCTTACGAATTATACGAGCTGCGCCAGAGTTGTTTTGTCTTTCCCCCACAATCTGGTCACACCCTCTCAAGTCAGGCGTGGGGTGACGTGCAAGCCAAGATGCTGGCTGCCACGTTCCACACGATGCGTCTAGTCGCTTCTTGCATCGGTCCTCTGAGCCACGGCTGGCCAACCTGACACAACGATCCTCATTATCTAACGTCATTTACCTGCACTGTGCGCTTGGGAGGGTGTGAGGCCGGCGATCACTGACATCCCATTCGCTGCCGAGTTTTGACTTGTTTCCCCAGCCTTTATCATCCGAAATACAAATAGATCTTCTACCCTCCCCCAGAGTCGATCATCAACCCAGCGATTTCCCCACAAAGCAACTCCACATCATCACCGTCGATCATCATCACACCTTATTATCAAGCCCTTAAGATCAGTTACCAGATAACATCAATTGGACATCAATATATACCACCACCATCACACTTTCATCACCACCTTCAACCTTTCTAGCCTGATCTTGGGAATACCGGCACTACGATTTCATCTCAGAATTCCCAGTACCGCGCCGTTAGGTGCCTAGCACTCTTCCACCGCAACCGTTCACCTACATCAACATGAAGTTCTCTCCAGTCCTCCCCCTCGCCCTCTCCTCCCTCATCACCACCTCCCTCGCCGCTCCCCATGCACTCAGGCAGCCCGCTCCTCAATTGGCCGCAGAGCCTATGGGTCGCAGAAGCTCAGCAACAGGACTACTTCCAGTAGCTGCACCCGCAGCACCTGCCGTCAAATCCAGCAACATTGACCATGTCATCGACTTCGGCATGGGTACGCCTCTGCTGAGTGCACGAAACAATGCGAAACGCTCCGACAACGAGAAGCGCTACACTACCGAGGAAGCGAGCCAGATGATCGGCTTCGGCACAGGTCAGGAGCTCGAGCTCGTCAAGGAGAAACGTTCCGACAATGAGAAGCGTTACACCACCGAGGAAGCGAGTCAGATGATCGGCTTCGGCACGGGCGAGGACCTCCAGCTCGTCAAGGAGAAGCGTTCCGACAACGAGAAGCGCTACACCACCGAGGAGGCTAGCCGGATGATCGGCTTTGGCACCGGCGAGGACCTCGCACTCGTCAAGAAGGAGAAGCGTACCGACTTGGGCAATCCACGACAGCAGTCCAGCACCGAGCTCGCAGCCTCCGCCATCGGCTTCGGCACGGGCGAGGCCCTCGGCCCCGTCAGTATGTCGTCGCTCGCTGTGCGAGACGATCCTCTCATCCGACGAAAAGTCGCCGAGCTCGCTGCTCTCATCAAAGAGCGCGCGCCCGAAGCCTCCATCCACAACGTCCTCATCCGGGAAGCGAGCCCCATCCCTGACGTTGCTGCTCCTGCCGCCTAGACACTGACGGCATCGACTTGAGTGAGAGAGACGCCGATACCCAAAGACCACTCTGGGTGGCAACTTGGCTTGCGATTGTTTTTTCTGGTATGATTTCAGCGCAGGAAATTCGGATTTTCCTAGGCGTTGGCGGCATCCTGAATTCCCCACACAGTCGCTCGGTATGTGTTTGACTACGATGGGTCTACGTGCATGAGCATCTGGGATGATCAGGTCTAGACTAGACGGGCTGAGCTTGCAATGTATATAATTTCGTTTTCTTTCTCGGTTCATGACTTTATGATTGCGAGAGTCTACCATTAGAGAGCTCTACCAATACCATTTCAAAACACTTCTCCTCTACAAGTGTCTTCATGATCTCAACTCCATAAACATATTCACTCGCTGAGCCATTTACTCTGCCTGCCATCTCACCCTCGTAGGAAAGCACCTGGCTCGGTGCATGACCCCCATCATCCCCTTTCCTCCGCATCTCTACCTAACCAGTCCTTCGAAACGCCTTCAAACGGTTCAGGCAAGCCACCACCTCCCTTATGCACGCCAACACGGCACATACACCATCCCTCGAAACAAGCTCCACACACGGCATCTCGCATGTTTCAGCAGCTTTATGCAAGCGTCAGTACTCGACAGACGGGTTGATCGTGCATGTTTCAGTCAGACGGTTGGTTTCCAAAAAAAGACTCGGATGCCGTAAATGCTACCTCTTTATCCTCTAGGTCCTACACCCAAAAACCCCTTTCTTGCCTCTGTCGTCAATTCCATTCCAATTCGACTGCATACCTCTCCCTCAGCCTTCAAGCCCGATCGCCTCGGTGCCTTTGAACCCTCCGCATGCCTTTCTCATGTCTTCAGCACTCAGTCCGTACAACAAGCGGGTTTCCCCCCCGCCCCCATCACGACGTCATGCCTCCCACTCCATGCTTCCCACTACAATCACCCTCCCCCCCCCGGACCCCTCGACCTCCCACACCCCTTCCCCTTTCACCCCTCCCACATCCTCCCACCTCCCACCTCCCACCTTCTATCCCCTCTCCACCCCCTCGCCCCCCTCAAACTAGATCTCTCGTATCCTCCTACCTCACACAACCCGCCTCCTCCACACCTCCCCCAACTCCTTTCCCTACATCCCTCCCGCAACCCCGTTCCCCACATACACATACAGTCCAATCTATCACGTCTGCCGTGCCATATGCACATCCGCTAAGCGACCCGTTTCTATTCTGGTTCGAAACATAGCTACACTTCAAAGGTGCATGCCATCCCCAAAGACGGGATGGAGTCTGTGCTGAGCACGGCACGGGATTGTGTTTCATGGCTCGGGACGCAGGATTATTGAAAGTGCGGTTGTTGATGGGAAGAGGGGCGTGGAATGAGGGAGCTGGGGGTTTGGTGGGGAGGGGGGAGTGGGGAGGAAGGTGGGGATGGGGAAGGTAAGATGGAAGGGGAGGGAGGAGGGAGGAGGCTTGTGATGGTGATGGGAGGGAGGTGCTGTGTAACATAAAGGGAAGGACTCGATGGTGGGAACACCTGGCGTGCCAGACGGGTTCGTATATCGAATCTGGCCGTGAGATATCATATTGAGATCTTATTTACCTCTCCCCTTCGCATTGAAAGTCTTCAGTGGATCCGCCCTCTTGGCTGGCCTCTTTCCTCCCTTCCCTCTTGCCCGCTTCTCCGCCCGTTTCTTCCTTATCCTGTTCTCCGTCTCTTTCCTCAACCCCACAAACCCCACGTCCTCTTTCACCACCCCCTGCGCCCCACCCTGCGGCATCAGATACCCCGGCACATGCCTCAAATGGTTCTGCACTCTGACCTTCCCCACCTCGCCATCATGTCTCAGCTGCCTTAGATCCTCCGGGTTCTCCTCGAAATGCCTTTTCAGCTTCTCGCTCTTCAGTAGCTCCTGCCGGATCTCGCGGGCGCGCGCTTCCCGTACTGCGGTGCTGGTGACGGCGCGCAGGGCGTCGTTCATGCGGTATCTGAAGCCGGAGACTTGCTGCATGTCGAAGTGGTAGGGTTTCAGTTCGCGGCCAAGCTTCTGCTGTTGGGTCGTGATGGCGGATAGAACGTCTCCGTCGTGGGCGCAGGTGGGAAAGGAGGTGGGTTTGTGTTTTCCGAAGAGGACGGCGGGGATGACGAAGGAGAGCGCGATGCCGGGTTGGTCGGCGCGAGCGGTGCGGCCGATACGGTGGGTGTAGGAGGTAGGAGTAGTGGGGAGGTCGAAGTTTAGGACGCAGGTTACGTGTTGGAAGTCGATGCCGCGGGAGATGCCGTATTCTTGAGACTTCTTGGAAGGCTTGGACTTCTTCTTGGAATTAGCAGGCGGTGCATCGTTGTTGTGGGCTTGGTCTGGAATCCTGCCATTGGGAAGTGTGCTGTCTTCGACGCTCTCGCTAAGCTCGGTGGCTGTTTCTTTGCCCGGCTTGCTCTTTGAAAGTTTCTTGGAGCTGCGCTCGCCAAGAACTTCATGGTCGTCTGCCGCAATGATTATGTCATAAATGTTCTTGTTGAATTCTTCAACGACGTGTATGCGTGAATTGACGGGCAACTCGGAATTCAGGACGCAAGTCTTGATCCCAAACTGCTCGAAGAAGAGCTTGAGCCGATAGCATCTATCCGTATCGCCAACGAAGATGATGCATTTGCCTTTGATGAGTTTCAATTTGAATATAACGTAGGCTAATAGGAACTTCTCGTCCTCACTGCAACTGCGATATAATGTTAACACCCAGACCCTCGGTACCCACGGTTCTGAGGACTCACTTGACAACGTATTGCGTAAGCCCATTGTTCCCTTCGTTAGCTTCATCAAGCTCAAGCGCGACCGGGTCTCGGCAGAAGAGCCCTTTCAGTGTCTCGACCTCCACTGTCAACGTCGCGCTCGTCAACGTTGTCTGGATTCCATTCGGCAAAGCCTTCTTTATATTCTGTAGATCCTCCTCATAGCCATATGAGAGCACCAGATCAGCTTCGTCAATCACCAGATGTGTCAGGCTTTCCAGTGCGAGGGCTGATGTATTGAGGTTTAGTGAGACCCGAGCGGGCGTTGAGACGATTATGTCTGGCAGATCGGCGAGGAGCGAGCGTTGAACTGCATCGGGGACTTTCTGAGTGAGATTGACGGCTCGAACCTCCTTAGCGCACAAGGCTGTGAAGGTTGCGATGACTTTCGTAATTTGCTGCGCAAGTTCTCGGGTTGGGACGAGAATGAGCGCCGAAGTTGCCTTGCTGGACTTCCGAGCCTACACGAAACTTGAGTATCCCATCAATATATTTCCCAGCCCTTACATACAGCTTTGCGGCGAAGAACAGCTTCTAGAATCGGAAAAAGGTAGGCGGCTGTCTTTCCTGAGCCGGTTTTTGCTCGAGCTAAGGGAAGCTTAGCGACTCAGTCACTGCGAAAGGAGACACTGCTGACCAAGAACATCCTTTCCATCAAGGATAAGTGGTATAGCTTTGGCTTGAACGAGGGTTGGACTGGAAAAGTTCTCTTGGGCGATTGCTTGGAGCAGCCGAGCATCTAGCCCGAAAGATACGAACGTAGTGTTTCCTTGCGGGACTGGGTCTGGCTCGACTGGGATGGGTACCTGCTCGTCATTCAGCTTGCGCTTCATGCTGGATCGTCCCAAGATTGAGGTAGGTAGTTTCACGTTCTCTAGCGGATTTTCATTCAATTGAATTTCTACGTTCGCCGGCTCTACTTCGGACCGGAGAAACCTCGGGCTTATGCTGTTCTTGGCACTACTTGGGTTGTCACCTAAGGTAGCCTTTTGCGGCTGAGAATGGGCACCATTCATTTGCCCTAGAGCTTCACATAGCAGAAGAGTTTTCCGTTGATATACTCCTTTTACTGATAGAACACCTTACAATGTGACATAAGACGGGATATACGGTACAGCTGTCGACCACGGATCGAACTCATATTCAACAAACACCTGAGCGGATCGTCGTATTTCGTTTGGCTTTGTCACGGAACAGATACCGTCACACCCTAGAGCTGTCTGACTTGTCTGACCTGTCAGGCGGAGGTTAAGGATGCACGATATATTGAGACAGATCCGGCGACCACACAGGAACAGGCTGTCCGTAAGCCTGAAAGGACAAAGCTGGCTTCTGAGCATTCATTGCCCTGACCCTCGGCGTGTACTTCCTTGGGCCATCCGGCGCGAGCTTTGACGCCTACCAGTTTGGCCCCGTCGTCGCGACGACTTCGATACCGGTACAGAGCTCGTAGAATGTGACCGTGTTCGAACGCCTGTTTGGAGGTAGGTAATCTTTGTCCTCAGCATAAGCGTCTGGAACCTTTTTCCCACATCCTGGGCAGGCAAGGAAGTCCATGTCTCTGTCTGCGCACGACTTGAATGTCAATCCGTGAAGACGCGTATTGCATATCATCCAGTACCAATCGTTCGTCTGGTCCCTCTGCGCTATTGCATTGTTCAAGGCAGTGCGCCGGCAATCAAGACATTTCCACTGGGAACTTTGCGAGCGCGAGAGATTCCAGTCGCAATCACAACTTGAAAATCCATCGGGATGGCGGCTTGCTTCGTAGAGTTGGCAGCTCTTACAGAGTGGCATTTGTCTGGAGGCAAAAATTGCATTCTCTCTATCTTGGCAGGCGTTACCCGTAGCATCGACGCATGACTGGCAAATATGACCACAGCAATTTGGTGGGGTCAGCGCCGTGAGCATCAGGCCGCGTAGCTTGTCGCAGTCGCGATGTTGGACATTATGTCGTGCAAGGGTATCACATGAACGAACCGCAACGCTCGGGTATGGCCCCTGAGGCCGGCGGCCATTGCAAGATGGCATCGTGGAGCGTTCTCGAAGCGAGGTAATGCGGATATGCGTTCTTCCAGAGACAGAGCAAGGAGCGGTGAATTGCTACTGGATCGGAAGGGTCTGGGAAGAGTTGCTCTGTACATGACATTCCGTACAACAAAGACTGTACAAAGCGAAGTCGCTGAGAGGAAGCATACTTGGTTGGCATAAAGAGCTATCGACGGATGTGGTCTTTCCTGTTTCGATCACCTATACGCAGATACCATCGATCACCAATTGGACGAGAAGCCTAGGATTCATTGTTGCAGTCATGCAACCGAGGTATGCAACCACATTGCCGGGTCCACCGACGAAAGCATGAGCTCCTAGAACTTTTCAAGTATCGATACACTACCCTGTTTAAGGACTGTCGTACAGGAGGTGAGTCTGGGGCAGATTGCAATATGGAGTATGATGTCGGCTATTGCATGATTGATATTAGCGTCGACTACGACCGCGACGCTAGAAAAACTCCTCGGTATGGCCATTCTGGTTGACATTCACTCTTTCGCTACCCGAGAGTCAAATAATTGAGGACTCTGTTCTCCGAGATGGCGGGTTACAATATCGCTCTGTTTGCAGCGAATACCCGAGATTCATTAGGGTGTTGCAAAGAGTAAAGAATATAGCTCGGGGCTTCTCTTGATCATGTCCAACTCATGTAAGGATATTCTTTTCAAGTCTCTAGCTGCCTGCTTGTGATACTGTAATTCTCGGCATTCACGAATGGCTCCTCATACTAAGTGATGATCAGAGCCTCTCCTCCTGTTGTTTGTTGTTGAGTCCATGCTGTCACAGATTTGAAATCCTTACTATGGCCTACCATTTACCTTCTCAAGTAAGCCTAGGAAGATGAGGTGTGAGCTATGCTTGAAATTATCTTTCGTCTCTCGGCTTCCCCAACGGTACCTCTGCTAAGAGGTAACGGATCATGAGCTACCGGATGAAGCATGTCAGCAAGTCCTTGCGCGTTTCGGAGGACGACGAACGTGGTCAGATACAGGCTCTTTGATTCCTTTCAGCTATTGCTTGGGAAGGGAGTCTTTCTTTGAGTATGTGTTTATCGTTATTGGTTGTTTCGGGCTGAACTCAAACAGTATGTCTTTCTAATGCAAGGGCAATCAATGGCGCATGATTCATGTCAAAGAAGCAAAGGGTTTTCCGAACCAGAGTCGCAGAAACGCAGGCTGACAGCTGATACCCTCGACTGCCAGATTTCTGTCCAGGGGACTTCACCCAGCGCACGCTTCAACCTCAGCATGCCTCCTCAACACCTCTTTCAAACCCTTCAATCTCCGCCAAATCCCCCCGATTATCCTCCCCTAAATCCTGATACACCATCTACCCCTCATACTCGAACTCCTTCAACCACGTCACCCTGTTCACGAAAGACTCCAGGACCCGGCACAACGGCCACGGAGCCTTGTTACGCTAAAAGGCATAAAACGGTGAGCTCAAATTCGGATGATAATAGTCCGGGGTCCATCTATCCTGCGGATCATTATTCCGCCCCTCAACGTAGACTTCCAGCCGTCGCAGCCTTGGGACGTGGTTCGCGACGAGCTGAGTGACGGTCGGGAGGCAGTTTGCGATGCGATCGGCGTCCGGGTCGGAGAACGAGAGGGCTGTTATGGTGCGTGCGTTGACGGGGCTGACGACGCTGAGGAATGTTACGCAGATAGAGAAGCGCAAGGCAGGGGCCTGGTCGTCTGGGTCATAGTTTAAGAGTTCGGGGTATGATGGCTGTGCGAAAGAGGAGGTCTCCTCAGGATCGGGAGAGCAAAATTTGAAGCTGAGCGTGTTCGCGCGGTAAAGGATTGGTATGGCTTCCCTTGCAGTGGTGCGGCAGGTGGAAAGGATGGCCGAGGATGGGAAGTCCTCGTGAGAGGCATATCGCTTGACAGTAACGGTGTGACGGAGCCGTTCTTCTATGCTGTCACAGATGGAGTGTTCGCTGCTTGCCGAAGGATCATAACGGAGGACCGAGGGTATGCTGAGGGTGCGAGAATTGATGCTACCCTTCGCTCCTTGAATGCATAGTTTAGCAGCGGTCCTGGTAAGTAGCTCATCGTAGATCGGAAGACGGATCTCTGCGATTTCCGATCAGTGGAAATGGTCATACGGAATGAGGACTCAAGCACGGTGCTGGGCTAAATTGCAGGTATGTCGAGAAAGCCCTTCTTAGATTTCTTGTTACCTCGGGTGGAGGTTTTTCCCATTATGCTTGATAAATGTATTATGATTAACGCGAGATTAGTAGATCGTTGGATTCCCACTGCCCACTCGAGCTGTCCACCAAGTGGAACTACGAAATGTAAACCAAGAGATCGGTGTTGCGAAGCCGTAGAGCTAGTATATTCAAATGCGAAGTGTTAAACAAGTGAAGCGCTGCATGGCATCAGCAAGCACGGTGCCATTTGTGGAGACCAATTGCAGATACCACTACAGATCGGTCGATGCACAGACCTTGACGAAAGTTGGGGAGATGGAAAAAAATTCCTTCAACGAGTCAACGTTGATTGTATCCCCTGCCTTACTCTTGTCGTGGCCTTATCTTAACCGGCAGCCTAGTGCATTCCTAAGATATTTGCCGAATTGAATTCATATTCATTGCTCTTCTCTAGACAGTCACTATTCCCTTACACCCAGAAGTACTGTACCTCCGTCGTCATTCGCCTCAAGGAAGTATCCTCAGATTTAGAGTTCTCGATCGCTACAGCACCCAAACAGGACTTCCTCGCTTCGACTGTGTCTCGTCTTTCTCCGCCTCAAGAAAACAAAATCCAACAGCAATATGCGGCATCACCTTATCCACACCTCGCAACAGCGCCGGCACTGTTGCACTCCTTCACTCCACTGTCGTCCCTGGCGTTTCACCCAATCAGCTCCGTCACTTCTTGTGGAATCCTCCTTCGTCGGTGGCTGAATAAGAGCTGATGCTTGCTCGGAACTCGCTTCTCAATGATGGGTCGCTGGGTTTGGGGGTACAGTGTATTGTTTGCTTTTCCTAACATGTTGTCCCTTTTACGTAGAGATGGGCCTGACTGGATCACCTGGCCGTAAACGGGGCAATTCGACGGCTATTTTGGCTTCTTTCAATACTAGACCATCCATGTCTGATGCATTGGCAGAATACGAAAGTAAGAGTGACGGCCAATCGGAATGACCTCTCGATACTGCCATTGCTGAACTGGATGAACGGCTGTGAGCTCGGCGTTGGGAATAATGGTGTCTGTCACGAGCGAATGCTTGAAGTTCGAAGATGGGGTCATTGGGGGGGTATAGCTTTTTATGGATTTTTGGATTGTTTTCTTTCATAGGAGATTGGAATACACTGAGGCAGTCGCATAAAGGCCTGACAGTACTAACAGCTCGCAAAGGCGAATTCCATATCGTTCCTACAAGTCGGCAGCGTTGATATGACAGTTCAAAGAATATTCTCGCTTGCCGTTGCCAAGATACCTGTCATCATCTATAACACAATGGAATAAAGAAAAAACAATATACCCGATAATGCCAACGCATGCTATTCTTGAATCGGAGTTGGAACCATTTTGTCTCGACTCAAGCCCTCTTATGCTTTCGACGGTTGGGAGCTGTCTGTTGTGCAAGCACTCGGCGAGTGATTCAGAAAGTTGACGCAAGCCTCTACTGGGTCGAGGGAGCTAGGAGAAAAGTGCTCCACGACGTGTCGTGAGCTGCACTGACTGCACATGTCAAGGTAAATGTGGTTCGAGGGCTGACAAAGCCCTTCAGTCAGTGACTACAACTGCAGCCGAACACAATCTGGAGCAGCTGATCAGGCATTGTGTCGACGACCGACGTTGGGTAAAGAAGGTTGCAATCCTAGGACAGACTTGCTAACATGACTTTGGCAAATGTATCAAAAGAAAGCTGACACTGTAAGAATGACACGCCAAGGGCACTCAGTAAAATCAGTCGGCTTACAAGGATGATTTCTAGCACAGTACTTCAGCCGCCTTTACGGAAATGCTATGAAAGAGTGCCGAAGACCACAAGATTGATACTTTCTCTAATCCCTGGCTAACATACTTCGTGATCAAAATCTTGACGATTGCGTTAGGCATTCTCTGACTCCGCTATTAAGTTCATGGACTCGTGGCGCGGTTGCACGGTCTTTGAGGATGAACAAAATGTTCAGCCTCAGTCGCTAGAGGGTCGTTCTCAAGGGAGCCAGCCGTTCAATGGCTCCATGCATACAGACCGCGATGCCCTTATTGATGATATGAGCAGCCGCGACGCTTACGGATTCGAGCTTTTGGCAGGCCGGCGCATGAAAAGCATATTGGACATTGGTTTGCTGGCAAATTTCTCAGGAAGGCTGAACTCTATCTTTGTCACAGGACGGAAGCCGCATTTTTGGTACACGGGCACTCCTGCTGCAGAAGCCTCGACTACGGCCTAGGCAAGTATAGTTCAGCCTTTTAGAGCTTATTGCTAGTGGCATGGTGAACTCACTTCCAAACCCAAGTGATCTGCATGGTCGGTACCCCATTTCACGAGTAGGGAGCCTGCTCCACGACGATGGAATTTCGGATCAACGGCAAGGAGGTCCAGGACTGATCTTCAAATTAGCGGCACATGACGCTTGACTGAGAGACCGACCTAAGAGATGTCCATCCGTCGACTTGATGACCTCAGACCTGAACTTTTGGTATTCGGACAGCAGATGCTCTGCATACTCCTTCTCTTCATCGCTTTCCAACAGTGTCCCTGGCAACAAGGGCTGGGCCGCCTGTCCCTGAAGGATAAGCCATTTAGCTATTCCAGTGATTTCACCGGTATCATGGTTCACAGCTTTGATGAAGTGAGCAGTTGGGTCAGTCTTCTTTGACTGCAGAAGTGCTTCTCTCCCGAAGACGTGACCTTGAGGCATATCGTGTTCGGGAAAGATGGCATCGATGACTGGCTGTACATGTTGAAACGCATCGGAAAGGATATGGAATGCGCGGTCAAGGTCGATGTCGGAACAGGGTTCGGTAATTATGACCATCTTCGACATCTCTGCTACGACGCGGCCTCGTTCCTATCGCACACGAAACACGCTACATGGCCGACCGTACAAGGTCGTTATGGAAGACTATATCAGACGAGCTTGGTTTGTTGTTCCAAATCTGTCAGCCGTTGCAGTACGAAGCATGTCGAGGAGGGGCACCGCCTAGCCTAGCCCCATTCAGGAGTGATCAGCCTGAGTCGGTGGGCTTGAAGGATTCAGGATCGCATTATGCAGATTCGAAAGTGTAAGAATTCAACTTCCACAAGTGAAGGCTGCCTGTCAGCCTGAGAATTATCCGGCACGGGAACGGGCGTGACCAGGCGGTCTAATGTTCTGGCATTTTTCTCTTGCGGCACAGTCGAGCATTGGCCCGGTTGCCTTGACTCCTTGCATCCTTGTGGCGAGTTTCATCTCCACAGCCCTTGGTAGGAGCGGCATCTACACTAGATTTCAGTATCCTACAGTGGTGCTGGAACCCATGATACAGATTGGTCCTATCGGATGGTCTAGCCAAGGTGTTGTGCAGGCCAAGAAGGATGGGGTAGCGCCGGTACAAATCACGAACAACGCTTTCCAGAATAAGGCAGCACCCTGCATTATCTGTTGCGGCCAAGGCGACATTGCACTGAAGCTCTTCCGAGCAGATCCTGTACTAGGCTTCCGATATCTTCGTGTAGCAAGTATAATCTTCTAATAATGAATAAAGCCCTTCGACCCTCGTTCTCTAAAAAGCTTCACTAGCCCTCTTTGAGCCGCGCGTCTCGCGCCTGAACCAGTCTTCGCTTGAGGGTGACGTAAACTTGACTCCGCGCACGTTCATTCTTCTTACCTTACTGCATTCCGAACGTTTACCATTGACGACTGTCGGACTCTACCTCCCCCCACAAGCATGTCTCTCCGTGAACCCTACACCCTTCTCACCCTCCCGCCCGAGCTCCGCCTCCAAATCTACGCGCTCCTACTCCCAACTGAAACTCCAACCATCAGCTCCGCGAATCCACTATCTATACCCCTCCCCTCCATGATGCCCCTGAGCAAAATTCATGTCTCCGACCCTGCCTACCCGAAACAATCTAGCATCATTCCTTTACTCCATTGCAGCCGCCAAACTCGTGCCGAGCTCTACCCTCTCCTCTCTCCACATCGTCTGCTCGATAAGCAGGGAAGACTAGCGTGGAAGCTGGACTGCGAAGTGCACGCCGAAGACGTGATCTGTGAATACAGTCAGAACGAAAAGTGCTGGGTACCAGAACCCGCCGTTTTCTTGTATCCATCATGGACCCAGTTTCCCGGCATTTCTCGCTTCATCCCTACACTGGAAATGAGTGTCTCGTTGGTCACGGGGTTCAATGTTGTCCGAAGGTGGCTGTTTATGTTCATTATGACATTGCGGCTGCTGGAGCGCTACGTGAATCACGGACCCGCTTTTGGGGCTGAGGAAACAGGGGAGGAGGAGCTGGAGGGGTTGAAGATTGGGAGCTTGATATTGAATGTGGAATTCAAGCCTCATCCAGACCACGATGCGGTCAACGTTAGGCGGACACAAAAGACGACTGCAACATTGATTGCGAAGGTTAGGACATTCGTGTATGAAAATCTCGTATCGAGCGTACAGGGGAGCGATTTCTCAAAGTTGCTGAGGGAGAGGGTCGGGGAGTTTTGCATCAGAGAAGGGGAGTGGGTAGAGGTTCTGACGACTGCTTGCTGCGCCGGTGAGAATAGCACAGTCGGAGAAGCAGTATGATGAAACTTGCGGTTAGGCTCATCTCTAATATGGCGGCAAGCTGGAAAGGTAAGCTCTTCTAAAGGGGGAAATGAGAAGCATATGGGTTGGAGCTGTAAGGTGGTCATGGGTTGGTGAACGGGGACGGGTCTTGTGTGAGTAGTACGTGGGTCAAGGAACAGGAAAGCCAACAATGTCTCCAACCGACCGCCAGCAAGAATGCCTTGAGCTTACAGTATCTCCGTGTTCACAGTCTGAGCTTACCAAGAGCGTTAAATCAAGCGTGAGGGTTGCATTGCAGCGGCAGTCCCTGACGTAACAATCTGCGTCACTTACCACTTGAACTTGCATATAAGACGGACATCCAAACGTGATAATCACGATCTTGGTTCCTTGTTGATCTTCAAAAACTAGAACGCTTTCAGCGTTGTCCTAGAATGGTGGAGCAAGATGAGGAGGGCGGGGGGATTAATGAGTTTGACTACCCCCTTCACAAGCCAGCTGCGGACACCACCCGCGTTCAATGTTGAGCGAGCCTTTACGCTGATCGGCATCGCTGATGTCTTCTCTACTTCGAGGTATCATTTTGCGAATCTCAAAGGCCAGGGGGCCCCATACGTCTCTTCATGTGACACCTTTCGTACATCCCTCACCGCGGGCACCCTGGCATTTGCGGTCACTTTCAAGGTCCCTCCGCGACGTCTCGGCGATGGATTGTCGGATTGGTTCTTCGATGTGTTTCTCGCTCTTCAAAGCCTTATTTATGATCTTAGGTACGCCTGACTGGCCAGCAATGGCCGCAACCTGGCCGCCGAGAGAAACTCCATCAATGATGAAAAGCCATAAGACGCAAAGTTGTTGACGGCCAGGTAGCCACACATAGATATGGTATTGGGGATGGCCTCTATAAGATGTAACGGTATTAGTGTCTACGCATCCAGTTCAACGGCAACTATTGCTGAGCAAGGAAAACGTATACAAGGGCATATAATCATTCCCTTTGTGAGCAGCCATTTTTTGGAATGTTCGCCATACCAAAATTTCTATCCAGGAATACCACGCTCTTTTATGGGCCTTGAAAAGCTGCAACAAATGTGCTACGCATAGCACGGATCTTGTGGGCGAGAAGAGCCCCAAGACCAATTCCTAGCATCGAGAAGGCCCAAAAATCGACCGAGACCGTCTGAAGCTGCATTTTTCAAGCCTACAGGAATTCTGCGCAAGACAACCTAGCTGGTCGTGTCCTGCGGCTATTTCAGGCAATTTCTTGAGGTTTGTGTGATGAGGGTGCGCGCAGAACGACATGGTCATGTAGGCGGACGATTGAGTCTGCAGGCTTTGCCTGAGCCAGACTCATGATCGAGCGTCTGGGGCTTTGAGAATCTCGCTGTATGCAAATGGGGTTTGTGACTGCCAGCAAGCCGCTCTGCTCTCCTTTGTGACCCCACTCCATATACCTACCCATCTCGTGACCGTCCAATTCTAGTTTTCTTACTTATCATCTTGTTTCAGATCGAAGCCTCAGCGCGGCCGACTCTAGTGTCTGGCAGTATTTCTGGGTAAATGATGCTTTCCTCTCGGTTGGATGCAACAGAAAGAGATGCCCTATAAAGTAACATCAAACAGGCGGAGACTTCTCTAGCATTTAGATGCCCAGGCCGCACGCTGAAGGCGGACTCAAGCTACAAGGGCTCGAACATCGAGTCTTGGATGAAAGGGCAAGAGACAAGACTTGCTCAGCTACTCAAATTTCTTTGACCTTTCAAGGTCTCTGGGACCAAACATGTTCTGTATTAGGGTCAATGGCGTCTCGAACTTAGGTATCTATCTCACGGGCAGCATATCAAAGCTAAAGAATACGAAAACAGTCTTTTCGCTATCTTGATCATTCACAGAACAGGGAAGCAGCTAGGTTTTGATTAGGTAGCCCGAGGAAGCCTGAGTCTATCTGGAAATGACTATCGTTTTGGAGCAACCATTTCCCCTGAGCGAACATACACCACTTAAATCTCTCATTCACTTTCTGAGCTGCTCCGTCGCGCACCGCCCGCTGTGTTCCGTCTATTACAGATTCACAACTCCTGTCAACGAGTGCACACCAATTTTGAGGCTTCCCATGTCTGCTTTTGTTGACTTCAGCTGTTGGTCCATCTTCTTGTGCTCCTTGGCCAACTTATCCTGTCGTGCAATCAGATCTTGCATCATCTCGATCAACCCTTTAGTCTCCTCCTGCGCGGCTGATGGGGGTCCCTCACTCGATGATGGGAACTTGGACAGTATGTGTATCCGCTCAGTCTTTTCTTCTGGAGTCATAGCAATAGTTGAAACTTGAATGTAGTTGTTAGCTTGCCCTGGTTGATCAGGGAAGTGGGAGACGGTCAATGACGGAGAATGAAAGAGGACTTTGCTCAAGGCGAACTGAGGATAGTTATCTCTACGTCAAGTGTCGAGCAATGCAAACACCGATCAGTCCAGGCGCAACACTTGGCTATGTATTAAACCATCAGCTATAGCTCAGCCAGCTTCTTATCGCACAAAAGGACGAAAGTGTTGTGGTCTCCATATAACGCAACGTCCCTGGAGGGTGGCATATTCGAGACAAATGAGCGAGCTCTACGCATCAATTGCGAACCCTGTGGTCTAGTCACAAAAATCTATCCCGTGATCCGTTCTAGTGCGTGTAACCGAAATTTACGTTGCGATCCATGATACTCTTCTCATCCCTCGTCTAAAACTGCCGAGGCTTTTTATACCATCGATGGCTACGGAGTCATTGTGGGAGTTATCTCGGGAAGGCGCCGGGACCTAGCTTACGCTTGCCGGCTTACCGGACTACAAGCGAAGGAATCGGATTTGAGATCTCAGTGACCCTACTTAGGTGGTAATCAAGGCTGAGCACCGTTCTCTCGAAGTGAGGACAGATAGGCTGGAAACGGCCCACGGACGGTCGGACGAGGCTGAAATTTGCAGGAATTGCGTGGCTTATTCTCAGATACCTGAACGAGTCCAATCCAAGTGTGCAACAACGACTGTCGTTCACTAATGCTCACTAGCACACGTGATACATGTAAGCCGAATTCCTTCAAGGCTATGCCAAGACGCAGCCAATCAAATAAGAAGCCGAAGCGTTTATTGCCACTTAGCCGCCGTTAGCCTCTCCTTTTCCCGACCCTCTCTCGAGTCTCGACCTGTTCATTAGCCATTTTCTGGGATTGGCATCGCTTTCTTGGTCCTTGAGCTGTCTTAGGGAAAATCCACAAACCGCTAGACTCGTCGCCCTGCGAACTCTGCACATACCACGTATCTTTGTACATGTCACTACAGCACGTCCAACGCTTGGACAGAAATAGGTGCGACTGGCACAGCCATGTGTAACCGCCAAGTGTTCAACTTCGACCCCGATTGTTGTTGATCGTCATAGGTAGCATTGGTCCTGCTGCCTCGGATGCCCCGGATATGACAGCTTGCATTGCCATTCACGTCGCTTTGATGCTTCTACTACCTCCACCTGAACATGTTCTGCTCACAGCCTGCATCCTGAAGGAAGATTAGGAGATGCAACGTCTCAGCTTACGAATCTAATGGGTCAAATATAGCAGAAAGGCCGAGCGGCTGCTGAGCCAACTGATCCCTATCGGTTCGACCAAGAGAGCTAGTCGGGTGGTTCAGAAGGCCCTTCGACCATCCTTCTGGGCTGTGTCATCTGCTGTGGTACTCTTTGCGGTGCTGAACTGAGCCCTTGAAGGATCCGCTCGCAGCTTCCGAAACATGTCTGGCAACAATAACAAAGCCCATGACGCCGTACTCGTATTTCATCTCATTGTTCACAGTCAATTAATACAGGGCATGCTGTGACACCTACAAGGGATAAAATCACATAAGTGACCAAGACCTCCCCAACTCACTTGGCTTTTTTATCCGTTTGATCAGAACATTTCAATTTAGATCACAACTATAATTATTTCTCACATTGATCTGCTCTCTGCACAACGGTAAAAAGTCCCAGTCCCATAAAGAACAACAAACCACACACATCCATCATCATGCATTTCACCACATCCACAGCAGTTGCTCTTCTCTCACTTGTTGCGTCCTCCTATGCCGCGGACACCACAACAGCCCAATCGATACCGGTCTTCACGGTTGGCACTGATGTTCCTATAAGCGCCGGCCAAACCCTTCACCTCGCCGCTCCAAACCAATCATCATTGGTACGTCGACTCTTGCCATGTATGCGATCATAATGCTAATCCCGTCCACGGCAGGTCTCTGAGCTTCTCGCCCAAGCCTCCTCCCAAGTCAACGATCCGAAGATCAAGTCCGAGCTCAGCACCATCTCCGCAGCCAGCGGCGTCGACATCCCCAAAGCCATCGCCTCCGCGGCTCAAGTAGCCGTATTTTCTACCAATCAACCCGTTTCCACCCCGACTTGGGTTGCCGCGGCTGGCTCCACAGGCGCTGTGGCCTCCATTTGGAGTGCGGATATCGCAGGGCTCAGGAACCAGCAGGCTTCTGCGGCAATCGCCGCCGGCCCGACTAGCATGGCCACGAACGTGACTTCGAGCCTGAGTTCGGGCACGGGCTCGAGCACGGGCTCGAGCTCAGCTGCACAGGGCTCGGCATCGTCGTCGAACAGCAAGGGTGGTGCGGCAAGCCAACCCACTGGTGTTATCATGGCTGCAGGGGCTGCTGCTGCGGGTGTGTTCGGTCTCGCTGCCATGTTGTAAGGCAGCTTGGAAGCCACCACACGAGGATTGTCGGAGACTCGGGCTTTGACCAGATTTCAGGCGTGGTGCGCAACATCCGAAAGTGATAGTCTGATGGCTAGTATGATAGACGTCGAGAGTGCATGCATGGAGTTTTTGTTACCTTAGCGGCATTAAATGGATTTCTTGTGCCCATATTCGCACAATCATCTCTCCAACAGTTCTATTCTGTTCAACATCTTGCTTTCCTATCTCCATCGTTTTTCTATTGCGATACTCGTACCATCAGCAACCAGCCTACCTCGCAGCAGCCTCAATGGGCGATTGTATCCTCTTGACGACCATCAGTGACCACTCTCGATACATTCCGCCAGGCTTTAAAGCAGATTTTTCCCTCTCTGTTTCGATAGCCATAGATACTGATGAAGCTCAAGGCGTCCGATCTCGAAGTCAAGAAGACACCCGCGTTTGCTAGCTCTAATGCCAAACTTTCTTGACAACAAATACGTTCTTCTAACACATACCCACCTCTTCTAAAACCCTCCGTTTTCCACGCGGGACCAGAACCTAAGCCAATTTCGAGGACCATCCATCCCATCCCCTCAAAAGACCGATCTAACGTCTTCACACACGAGCAACGGAAGCCACACGACCACAAGCTCCAGAAAATCCTCTCATCCCAGCAATCCCCTCAGCCCAGCAACCTCATGCTCAAGCAATGCCTCCAGCAGCCAACCAAGTTGCCCGACGCTCCGCCAGCGGCTACAAGCTCAGAGACCTCCCTCCATATCAACCCTAATACGGAGTCCAGCCCCTCCTCCTCTTTTCCCTTTTTCCGTCTCAATCACCC